>Ga0154643_1082_pt3 | contig 25121 bp, 25 predicted proteins | sample Rifle2008BG13ft_FD_116072 | JGI IMG/M metagenome (GOLD analysis project Ga0154643, IMG submission 116072) | Candidatus Falkowbacteria bacterium RBG_13_39_14
AGCGGAGTGCGGGACTCCGCGCTCATGGATCAAGACCCAAAATTTCCGCACAAATTCTAATTATCCCAACGCGTTCACATCGCGGGTTTTTTAAAAATTATTAAATTCAACAATCTTTATTTGAGGGGAAAAACTTTATTTAAATTATAGCGCCGGAGTCCCGCACTCCGCCTGCCTGCGCAGGCAGGCGGAGTGCGGGACCCCGTGAAGCTTCCCTGCCGAAATATTCAAGTTCTTGTTAATTTGCGAATTTTAAAAAAACCAGCTCAAAAAAGCTGGGTTCTAAACTGAATAATTCTCTCATTAGTTATATGCGCGATTTTAAATTCGCATCTCATATAATTTTGCGGGGGGCGCTATTTTTATTTTGCCGCAAATCATTTTTAAGCAGCATTTCTAAGTATATAGATAAATTATTTTTTGTCAATAATTTTTAACTTGGCTTAAATTAAATAAAAAAATAACCTTCTGAAAAAGTTATCCACAGGATTTTTAAAAAACTGATACTTTAGCTTCCCCTCCCCTTTGAGGGGAAGGCAAGGGAGAGGTTTTTACACTTTAAATTTCCCGACTTTTCAAAGACGACAGGCGGATGCTACGCTTTTACCATAAAAAAAGCATGCAGACGATTATCGCATGCATGCCCTCAGAATCAAATGACTCTGCTCTACCACGAATGGGTAGGTCGGGTCCCTTGACCCGACCAAAAAATTTAATTTCACCCAAGCACATCCATCATGTCGTACAATCCCGACGGCTTACGAGCCACCCATAGCGCCGCGCGAACCGCGCCACGGGCAAAAGTCTCGCGGGAATGAGCGCGATGCGTAATCTCAATTCTTTCTCCAATCCCGCCAAAAACAACCGTATGTTCGCCGACAATATCGCCGGCGCGCACAGCATGAATACCGATTTCATCCGACGGTCTCTCGCCAACTAACCCCTTTCGCCCATGCCTCGCCGCGGTTTCATAATCCAATCCTCTCGCTTCCGCCAACAACTGCGCCATCTTAACCGCTGTCCCGCTTGGCGCATCCTTCTTGAAGCGATGGTGAGCTTCAATAATCTCAATATCATATTCATTGCCTAAAATTTTAGCAATTTTAGGCAATAGAGAGAAAAGCAGATTCACTCCCACGCTCATATTCGGCGCCATAACAATCGGGATAGCCTTCACTGCCTCTCTTATATCTCCCATTAAGAGGCTAATTGATTCAATCCCCGTAGTTCCTATAACCAACGGGATATTAAATTCCTCGGCGGCAGACAAAGCTCTTAAAGTGCCTCTCGCTTCAGAGAAATCCAGAATAACTTTGGGGTCGCCGTCAGGAATTCCTCGGACGACATCTCCGATATTATCACATATCAGGACATCCAAAGATTTCCCAACTGCTACTGTCCCCGCGTCTTTTCCTAAATATTCCGAGCCGGCTTTCTCCACCGCTCCCACGAGTTCAATTCCCTCTGTTTCACCGATAGACTTTATAATCAACTTCCCCATTTTTCCGACCGCTCCGTTTACTATCGCTTTTACTGTCATCTTAACTCCTCCCTTTTATTAAATTGTTGTGAACAAAAAAACCAGCTATTATAAACTGGTCTATTATAAAACCCTCCATTTGCTTTAACCTTAGCAAAAAAATATTGTTGTGTCAATCGCGCTCATTGTAACCACTGTCATTGCGAGGAATGAAGGGCTAAATCTCTGATTTAGCCCGTAATGACGAAGCAATCCCATGGCGCGAGAATACTGACACTGGGATTGCTTCGTCCTAAAAATTGCTTCATTCTTAAGCAATTTTTACTCCTCGCAATGACAGCGCTATGAACGGTAGTGAGCAGTTATCGCTCATTGCAAAGTTCCGCGCTTTGCCGCCTCACAGAATCACGCTCTCATCCTCATCCTCGTTCTTTCTTTCATGAGGAAGAACATAAACATCTCTCCTATATTCATCATTCCCGATAAACTTCGCTTCTCCATTTAGAATTTTCTCCATCTCCAAACATGCAGGGCAACCGCCGTGCGGGCAATCGAATTTTTTTAAAGCGCGCGCGAGCTTGATTTTTCTTGCGATATCCAAAATTTTTTTGCGCGTCTCTTCAATTTTTGGAAGCGCAACCGGTATGCAACGGTCATCTGTCTCCAAATACCAGTAGCTTGCTTTCTCAACTTTTCGTTTTTGACAATTCTGCGCTAAAAGGCGGTAAATCGGAAGTTGCAACGAATTGCTGTCTTCCCTTTTTTTGCCTGTTTTAAAATCAATAATATGGACTCCGTCCGCATCCTCCAAATATTCAAGCCAATCTATCTTTCCGCAAAGAATTAACCCCTCTTCTTCAGAGAGCCAATACCAGGGAAGATCGCCTTTAATTTTTACGGCTTTTTTCGCAAGCGGACCTGGATTATTATAAACTCTTTTCAACATATCCTCTCCCCGTTTTTTATATTTATACTCGTGGCCAGCGTCAATAAACCCGCCCTTTTCGCCGGAAACTTTTTCCCATTCCTCATCAAATCTGGCAACCAACGGACGGGATGCCAGCCGTGCATCCACAGGAAGATTTGACAACGATTCCAAAACGGAATGCACCGCCTGCCCCAATGCCAAAGACGGGCTCATTAAAGAAATTTTATTGCCCGTTTTCGGATTTTTATATAAATTTCTTAAAAAATAAGCGCGCGGGCACCTTAAAAAATCGCTCATCGACGAATGAGAAACCCATACTGCTGTAAATTTATCAGGCATACAGAGAAGTCTAAAATTAAAAATCTATAATGATAGGACATTATTGTTTTCGACAATAACTGATCATGGAAACTATGATAATGTTAAGCATATGATTGAACCAAGTCCCATGCTCCGCTCAGGCGAGGATAATGAGCGCTATTATTATTGACTTTATTTCATTTTTATCATATTATGAAATATAAAGCAACTCCGCCAGCTTTATACGGCGGTTTTTTAAATACAATTCGAAACCACAACCCCGCAAACTGCAGGGCCGAATAATGCGAAAAATCCAAATTGCCATCCAAGTATTCGGATATATTCGTTTTCGGGGCATTCGCCTGTCTGCGCAAGCAGGGATATAACTCGTAGATTCGGATTATAGCATCATGCAAATAAGAAACATAGCAATTATAGCCCATGTAGATCACGGCAAAACTACTTTGACCGATGCTTTGATGCGCCAAACAGGAATGGCGGATGAAGGGGTAAGTATGGACAGCAATGCTTTGGAACTCGAGCGAGGCATTACCATCTATTCGAAAAATACATCTGTTTACTATAAAGACACAAAGATAAACATTGTTGATACTCCTGGACACGCGGATTTCGGCTCCGAAGTCGAACGGGTTTTAAGATCAATTGACTCGGTTCTTTTGGTCGTTGACGCGCAGGAAGGTCCTATGCCTCAAACGAAATTCGTTTTGAAAAAATCTTTGGAGCTCGGGTTAAAGCCGATTGTGGTAATAAACAAAATAGATAAATCCGCGGCTCGTCCGGAAGAAGTGCAAGAGATGGTTTTTGAATTATTCCTTGATCTTGGAGCGAATGATGACCAGCTTGATTTTACGACGATTTACGCAATCGCCCGAGATGGAATTGCGAAAACAAAGCTTGACGAGGATTCAAAAAATCTAAACCCTCTTCTGGACGCTATTTTAAAGAATGTGCCGGTCGCATCGGACGATGGAAAAAATTCAAAACCTTTGCGCATGCAGCCTTTTAATCTCGCATACGATAATTTCTTGGGCAGACTTGCTATCGGAAGGATTTATGAAGGAACAATAAAATTAGGGCAAAAAGTAATGGTTAAAAATTCGGAAAATGAAACCAGAGAAAGGAAAATAACAAAACTTTTCACCTTTGAGGGATTGAACAGAAAAGAAGTCGCGGAGGCCGTCGCCGGCGATATTGTTATGATCGCCGGGCTGCCGAACATTTATATAGGAGAGACCATATGCGAAAGTTTGGATCAGGAATCGCTCCCGGCCATTAATATCGACGAACCGACGATTTCCTTGAATTTTTTGGTTAATAATTCTCCGTTCGCGGGCAGAGAAGGGAAATTTGTAACCACAAGACAGATAAAAGAGAGGCTTCTAAAAGAGCTTGAAGTAAATGTGGGATTAAAAATTGACTTTTCGGAAACAGACCATTATAAGGTTTATGGCAGAGGAGAGATGCATATCGCGATCTTGTTGGAAAACATGCGACGCGAAGGATATGAACTTCAGATTTCCCAGCCTAATGTCATTATAAAAGAAATTGCCGGTGTAAAATCAGAACCGTTTGAAGAGGTTATTATCAATATCCCTGATACGATGGCAGGCGCGGTAATTGAGAAACTAGCCAAACGAAAAGGCGTTATGACTGAAATGGCGCCTGAACATGGGCATACTAAATTAATTTTTGAAATTCCGACGCGCGGACTTTTGGGTTATAAAAACGAATTTATTGTTGATACTCGCGGCGAAGGAATTTTATATTCCCGCGTGATCGGGTTTAAACCGTATGCCGGCGAAATAAACAGGCGCGAAACCGGCTCCATGATTTCTATGGCAACCGGGAAAGCGCTAGGATTTTCTCTTTATAATCTGCAAGAGCGAGGGAATTTATACATAAAAGCGAATACCGAAGTTTATGAAGGAATGGTTATTGGAGATGCTTCTAAGGGAGATGATTTGACAGTCAATCCTATTAAGGGAAAACAGCTTTCCAATATGCGCGCTTCCGGTTCGGACGAAGCGATTAGTCTTACCCCGCCGCTGGAACTCACTCTTGAGCGCGGCATGAGCGTAATGAGAGAAGACGAGTATCTTGAAATTACGCCAAAAAGCATTCGCTTGCGAAAGCAAGGTCTTACTGAAGTTGAGCGCACAAGGGCGAGGAGAAAGAAGTAAAAAAATTGCTTTTGTTGACAATAGGCAAAAGCAATTTTAGATAATTTACCGTACAGGAATTTGAATATTTTGGCTTTTTCTACCGCCTTTTAAGGCGGTAGAAAGGTTATGTGCCGAAGGCTTAATTTACCGTACAGGAATTTCAAAATTCCGCGTCATTCTGAGTCCCGCTTGCGGGACGAAGAATCCCCTGGCGCGAGAGATGGACAAGGTATAGCGCGCTGATTCAGGGGATCCCTCGTCGCTTCGCTCCTCGGGATGACGCGCGTACTATGTGCCGAAGGCTTAATTTATTTCCATCATCTCCTAATCTTTCCAATTCCACCACTTTAATTTTTCAGGATCAGGATCTTCATTTTCCGCAAAATATAAGGCAAATTGATCTTTTAAAATATATCCGTCGCCCGCTCCAAAGCAATATCGGCCATGCCGTTATCGCTGTAATTATCGATATGCGTGGCAATGCATAGAAAAGCTATCCTGCCGCCTTGCACGCAAAACCACAATCGCGGAAATTGATTAGGTCTTAAATTCGACTTAGGCACAGCAAGCTCGATTTTCCATAATGTCCAAATGTCGCTTTGCTTTACTCGATGAAGTTTCGCAGGCGCTATGATACTTTGCGGGGAGGAAGTATTGAATTGGACTTCGCATAATCTTTGGAAAATTTTAATCGCTTCGTCTATATTGCAAAATTGCCGCCTTAAGGCGGCAATTTCTTTTTCAAATTTTGTATGGTAAATAAAATCAAGCATTTAAAATTCCGTGCCTCGATAAAAAACTAATTCGTAAGGAATCTCTTTCTTATCTTCAGCCCCTATATATGGAGCTTCAGCATGCGTTAAATTCTCCAGTTCTTTTCCATTAAGCCTCCCATATTTCGCTATAACTCTGTCGAGCATTTCTTTTTCTTCTTCCGAGAATTCGGCAACATTCGGATTCCTTAATACTTTATAAATTTCTGTAGGATTATATCCGTCCCATTCTTCAAGTTTTTCTATTGATATTACGCCTCTCTTCGCCAAATCATCCGTTATAGCTTCGAGCGAAAAAGGGAAAGGCCCCATTGGCAATTTCTTATAAATTTCTCCGGTAAAAAATTTTTGGTATTTTTCATAATAATCAAAATCAATATAATACAAAAGTTTCGCCAGCTTTTTCTTGCCGCGTATTTCTTTACCCAGTTTCCAACAAAGGTAAATTATTGCTTCTTCATATTTCGTCTTGTTTAAAGCCATATATGAGAGTATATCAAAATTTTTATGAATTGCAAGAGAAAACTGTTGGGCGGGATAGAATCTACTTGGTCAAGCCAACCAAGAAAAATAAAACCCTACTTCTTCCAAATATATTTTACCAACCTCCATCCGTATTTCGCAACCACAAGCAATATGAACAAGTAAATGATATACTGAAGCACTAAGAAAATAAATCCAAAAAGATTTATCGTAATATCTTGCGCAACCTTATTTATATTGCTTACGAATTTTTTAACGGAATTTTTCCATGAATCCGCGATATTTTCGTTGTCTATGAATTTGTTTTCGAAAATACTCACGCTGAAAAAAGTGTAAGCGAGCCGATCCAACTGCTCGGCTTTTGATCTCGCGAGCCGCTCAAGCTGGGAATTGATGTTAATTCTTTCCTGCGTTAATCTTTCAATAATATTTATCTTGCTATCGATAATCTTCGCTAAACTTTCCGCGTCCTCTTTTTTCGCGGCAATCGACGTAATCTCGTCATAAGCTTTGATAGCGTTATTTAAAGTTTCATCAATTGATATTTTTCTTTTCTCTAAAATTTCCGTTTCGCTTGTGAAATCGTCTATAGTCCGTTTAATAGTATAAATATTCTCGCTTAATTCTTTTGGATCAAGTTCTTTAATAGTATCTAAAACTTCAGAAACATTATCTCGTTTTACTTTTAATCTATAATTGCATCCGTGTTCATATTTGTTAGCGGTCTCAAAGATTATATAATCTTTCGATTTGAGCGATTCTACTTTATCGCATGTATTTTTAAGCTCGCGGGTTTCGATGGATGCGTTATATTCTAATATTTCAAAATCTTCCGCATCGTTTCCTTGCGCATAATTTTGGCTTGGAATTATTTTCGCGGATTGCGCGGCATTTCGCGCGGATAAAGTTACTCCATAGGAAGAGTCCATAGCCGCTTCATCTGCCATTAAGGCATAGCCGCCTTTAGAAAAGCCGGAAGAACTATTGCCAAAGCCGCTTCTCATTGAATTAAAAATAAATCCTAAAAGGCTTGCGGCAATGGCAAGCAAAACAATGCTGGCGATTGCAATGCCTGAAATTTTTAAAATTTTTCCGGGCGTTAAATCAAGTTTTTTAAAATCCATACAGTTTAGCAATATTTTTTAATTTACAGGAAGAAGCTATGGTCATTCCCAAAAAAGAAAAAATATTTAGAATTTTTATTTAATTCAAATAAGTTAATACCGCCTTCGCGACAGCGTTCGCAGCTTTCTTATCAAACGGGCTTGGTATAATTTTTTCTTCAGATAGTTTTTTTACTGTATTCGCAAGCGCGACAGCCGCGTTAATTTTCATTTTTTCCGTAATTTTTTTTATATTTCCCGCAATCGCTCCTTTAAAAATACCCGGAAAAACTAAAACATTATTTAGCTGATTTGGAAAATCCGATCTCCCGGTCGCAACAATTCGAGCGCCCGCTTTCTTCGCGATATCAGGCATTATTTCAGGCATCGGATTTGCCATAGCGAATACTATCGCATTTTTATTCATGCTCTTTATATGTTCTCCTGTTATAACATTACCCGCGGAAACTCCGATGAAAACATCCGCTCCGCCTATTGCATCGCTTATACTGCCGGAAATATTATCGTTGTTTGTAAATGAAGCAAGTTCCTTTTTGCTTTCGTTTAAATCAGTTCTTGATCTCGAAATTATGCCCTTTGAATCTGACATAATAATGTTTTTCACGCCATAGCGGCAGAGCAATTTTGCGATAGCCGTTCCCGCCGCGCCGGCGCCGAGCATTGCTATCTTTATCTTTTCTTTTTTCTTCTTTACAATTTTTAGCGCGTTGATAAGACCAGCCAAAACCACGATTGCGGTTCCGTGCTGATCGTCATGAAATACTGGAATATCCAATTCATCCTGAAGTCTTTTTTCAATTTCAAAACACCTCGGCGCCGAAATGTCTTCCAAATTTATTCCGCCGAACGAAGGAGCGATCAATTTTACCGTTTTTATGATCTCTTCCGCATCCTGCGTCGCCAACACAATCGGATAAGCGTCAACTCCTCCGAATTTTTTAAACAAAGCCGCTTTCCCTTCCATAACCGGAATCGCCGCGTTATACCCGATATTTCCGAGCCCCAAAACGGCGCTCCCGTCGCTTACCACCGCGACTGTCTTTTTCGACGAGGTTAATTCTCTCGCTTTTTCCTTATGATTTTTAATTTCCAAACATACCGCCGCGACTCCCGGAGTATAAGCTATGCTCAAATCGTCCGTATCTTCAAAAGGCATTTTCGACTCAATGGATAACTTTCCATTATATTTTTTGTGAGCCTTAAGGCTTAGTTTGTTGTAGTCCATATAATGATATAGCGGAATATTTAGGGGCTGGTGATTTTGCAGGCGTTTTGAGTGCCATGCACCTATAAAACATTCTTGTCAATTTTATTCAAAATATTTTTGACAGCATCTAAACTAAAATTGTCATAAACAGAAATAGCCGTTACCGAGGGATTGATTTTTTTTAATTTTTCAATTATTTCTTTTAATTTTTTCTCATCCGCTAAATCACATTTGCTTATAAAAACATGTTCGGGTTTATTAAGCAGCTCTTTATTATATTCTCTTAATTCCTTGCGCACTATTTTGTAATCTTTTAAAGGATCTTCCGAATCAGCGGATACAATGTGAAAAATAACTTTTGTCCGTTCGATATGGCGCAAAAATTTGATGCCCAACCCTTTGCCTTTCGACGCTCCTTCTATAAGACCGGGAATATCGGCTAATATAAGATTATAATACATTCCAAGGTTTGGTTCTAAAGTCGTAAAATGGTAATTTGCGACTTTGCTTTTTGTATTGGCAAGCTCGTTAAGCAAACTTGATTTTCCGACATTCGGCAATCCTATAAATCCAACATCAGCGATAAATTTTAATTCCAATTTAAAAATACCGCTTTCTCCAGGAAGTCCGGGCTGGAATTTGGTAGGAGTAGTATTTTTTGAAGACCTGAAAAAGAAATTCCCTTTACCGCCCTGTCCGCCATTCATAGCTAAAATTCGTTTTCCTGCTTCCATAATTTCATAACTGGCAGTGTCTTTAAAATTACGGACCACTGTTCCTAGAGGAATTTTTAAAATAAGATCATCTCCTCTTTTACCATCTTTAAGCCGCGGCTGTCCGTCTTTTCCATCTTCAGCATGTATTTCTTTCTTAAAACGAAATTGTCCAAGCGCGCTTATGTCGGAGACTCCCTCAAAAAATATACTGCCCCCATTTCCGCCGCTTCCTCCAGTCGGACCGTATGTATTTTTAGCCGAAGAGAAGGAAACAGCGCCTTTGCCGCCGCGGCCGGCAAATAATTCAATTTTCACATCATCTATCAGCATAAATGTTTTTATCTTAGGGCAAAGCGCCAATATAACATATTTACATATTACCATAAAATACCCACAAATTACAATCTCTGCAGTTTGTCTCCGCATTATTTTTCAGAAAAAGAAAAACCCTGCGTTTGATATTATTCAACACGCAGGGTGAATTTTCAGCAACCACTCTAAGTGGTCTTTTCTCTAAAAGTTGGCATTTTCACAGTTTAAAAAAGCTTCGACTGTTGCCAATATTTTTGTAAAAAATTCTATATTAGCCTCGATATTTTTTTTATTGTAAGGAAGCATATCTATCATAGGAGCTTTTGGAAATTGTTTCTTAAATTTTGCTACTTTTTTTTGCATTTCCATAATTCGGGTTAACTCCTCTTTCATCTTTTCTATCCAGATAGAAATATGCGCCTTTATTTTTTCCAGTTGTTGTTTTGATAAATTCACAGCTCTGTTTACTTCGGTCATTTTTTCAAGAATCTTTGAATTTATTATCTTCTCGCTCAATTCATCAAAGTCATCGTCATTAGATAACCTTTTTTCAATAAACAAAACTATTAAATACAGCATTCCAAGCTCTTTTGATTGAAATTCCGGTCCCAATTGCTTCCCATCGCTATCCTCATAAAAAAAGCCAACAAGCTGGTTGCCTTTATCCGAAAAATTTACTTTTACCATTTTAAGTCCTCCATTTTTAGTTGTTAAAAAACCAAGGAACTATTTTGCGCATGATCAAACTGTATAAACTAAAATTTCAAGCCTGACAAAATATAATATAATATTTTATAATTATTGTCATATTTGTCGAATAACAATGAGAAAATAGTTGACAAAATATTTATTTTTAGATAAAATAATGTTGACTGAAAATCCGACAGTAAAGAGTGTGCGCGCATCAAATGGAGACGCGTCATCCTGAGGAGCGGAGCGACGAAGGAGCCCCTGAATCAACGCGCTATACCTTATCCATCTCTCGCACCAAGGGGGATTCCTCGTTCCGCAAGCGGAACTCGGAATGACGCGAAAAACTTCAAAACTCTGTACGGTAAAATAAAAACCACCCCTAACCCCTCCTTGTCAATGAGGGAAAAAAGAGCATATGAAACAAAATCCGCTTCTCACATTTCTCACGGAAATAGGAATGACGGAAAATGAGGCAAAGATTTATTTGACTGCGTTGTCACTTGGACCGACAACGATTTTTAGGCTTTCGCAAATTGCTGAAATAAAAAGAACTACCGTATATTCGGTAGTTGATTCATTAAAACAAAAGGGCCTTATAAAAGTCGAGGTAAAAGGCTTTAAAAAGCTTTTTATCGCGGAAAAACCGGAAAAATTGGAAGTGATGCTTGAATTGCGGCGCAAAAGAATGGAAAAACTTCTGCCAGAATTTCAAAGAATAGAAAATTTCGAAGGTGGAGAAAGTTTTATTAAGTATTATGATGGTTTGGAAGCGGTTAAATCCTTATATGAGGATATATTAGGGGAACTTCGTTCGCATGACGAGTATTTAAGCGTAGGAAATCCCACTCACTGGTTTCCTTTGGACACGGATTATTTCACTAATTACAGGGAAAAAAGAGCTAAACTTTCTCGAAAATTAAATCTTCAAATCAGGCTGCTTTTAAAGGATTGCGATAAAGCGCGGGAACTGAAACAATACGAAAAAAACTATAATGAAAAGGTTAAAATTTTGCCGAAAAATGTTAATTTTTCGAGCAATCTTATAATAATTCCAAAAAAAGTCATAATTCATCAACTTGTTCCGCCCGTAAGAGCTGTGGTTATTGAAAATAAAAGCGCGGTGCAATTGCAGCGGGAATTATTTAATACCATTTGGGAGTCTATTGGCGGCAATGAGCCATAATTTATCCATTGCCATAAATCGCGATCGGTGTCAGGAGCTCTTAAAAGTTCCTGACACCTCTCTTGCCCGCCTTGGCTTGCGCCAGTCGAGACAGGCTTTCTTGTTTTCTCGGCTTTTTAACTCTGTAGTTTTTTATACGCGAAGATGTCATCCCGCAATCACGCTTTGCGTGATATGCGGGATCCAAGGATAAATTTGTACATAGTTCAAGTATCTTAGAGTTAGATGAAATATTCCTTTTCTTTTTTGGGCTATCGCCCAATTGTTTTAAAAAATTTTCAAATTTCTTTTTTTTAATTATAAAGGGGTATAAGGTGTTTTCTCCGCTCCGCTACGAAAACGATTTTGATTTTTTAAAACTCGCTTATGGCGAGTTTTTGCGCGCTAACTATAGTATGTAGAACTAAAATTAGCATAGATATATACTATAGTTAGCTATTATATAAAAAAATAATATGGATAAAAAAATTGAATTATTAGAAAAATTTGGTGAAAAAGTCAGAGAAGAAAGACTTAAAAAAGGTTTTTCACAAGAAGAACTCGCTACAAAAGCAGGTGTTCATCGTACTTATATTGGAATGATAGAAAGAGGAGAAAAAAATATTACTTTAATTAATATAAAAAAAGTTGCAAAAGCTCTTGATTTAGCAATTGATAAACTTCTAACTAATTTATAAATATGGATATAAAAAAATTTGAAAATCTTATCGTAAACGAAATGGACAAAGTGATCTTGAAAATAATAAACGATTTTCAAGAATTGAATATATCAGCAAAAGCAAGGGCTGGCGCAGAAATAAGTGATTTTCTCGAAGATAAATTTGTTAAGTATACAAAAAATGATAAATTTTTTACAAAATCTGAAAAATCACCAAGAGGTGCTACAAAAAATCCATGGGACGCTAAAACCGTTTTTTGCCTGAACAACTTTCAGGAAATTATCTGGATTGATTTTAAAGCACTAAAAACCTCTGGAAAAGATAGTAATCCAGACATCGGAACCCCAAACAAAATTGTTAGCTTTATTAAAGAAGGCAATTTTTATCTTCTTTATATTTATGTTTTTTATGAAGAAACAAAAAAAGGATTAAAATTTGTAAAAATAAATGGCGAATATACAAAATCTTATTTTTTAAAAGACATTAATCACACTTTTCGAAGAAATCCAAAAAATCAATTGCAAGTAAATATGTCTGAATTACCTAAATATCGTTCAAGAGAAGATTTTATTAAGCTATTAGTGAATAAAATCAGAGAATCACATGAACGACAAATAAAAATTTCGGGCAAGGCTTTAAAAAATCTGTCACAAGAAGAGAGTATTTTATTAAAAAAGAATAAAGAATCTGAAGCTAAGATTTTAGAAAATCTGAAATAGAATTTTTTACGAAATCAATTTCATTAGTTTTTAAGTTATAGAAATCATAAATTAATTGATCAATTTTATCCTCTAGTATATTTTTGTTTGTTTGGTCTTTGTAAATATCTCCAACAAGATTACAAATATTCTTTTGCAACTTAACATCTTCAGGAACAGGCATGGAATATAAATCAGAAATTTTTATTTGTGGTTGCTTCCCTTTTCGATAACGAATGACTTCCATTTTTTGTGCATAAAAAGTAGCTATTTTGGAGTTTAGATAACCACACAAAAATTTAAGATATTCTTTAGTTCTGTCATCTGCCTTTCTCAAAGAAAATACATATAAACTATTATTGGCGGAGCTCAATTCTTCGTCATAAGTCGCAATAATTTCCTTAGCAGATTGTCTTATAAATATCTTAGGGTTGTCATACACCAAGAAATCTCCCAGTCCGATTCTCTTTTTATTTTTAATGCCTTTCTTGATAAGTTCTTCTTTTAAATCATCGTTAATTTTATCTTGTAGCTTTTTGTCATAATAAAAATATTTGTCTGAAAAAGGGGTGCAATACTTACTATAAAGAGCTTTAGATCCTTGATAAAATTTGTATTTTTTACAATTTCTTTTACTATCTTGTTCTTGGCTAACAAATTTGTTTTCCATATCTAACAACATAGCGCATGTTCTAAGCTCTTTTTTGGCAAATTGATGCTTGAGAGTCTGTGGTGATTTTTTGCCTATTTTATCGAAAATATTTTGAGTAATATTTGAAAAATTGAGTCTAAATTTATATTCATCATTTTCGTTCAGCCAATCAGCTTGATTAATTTTTTGCGTTTCTTCGGTAGAAAAATTTTTAACTTTAACAACATTTTTTTTATCAAGATTATTTTCAACTTTTATTATAAGTTGTCCGCTTGCGACACCGTCAAAATTTGAAATATTGTTTTCTATTGCATTAATTTTAGTATTTTCTAATAAATATTTCCGCGTATGTTTATAGGCGGTTTCAAAAAAGGAAATATCAATAATAAAAGCGAGTTTTCCATTCTTTTTAAGATAATCCAAGCTATGTTCAAGAAAAAGCATTACATAATTTATTTTTCCGTTTTTTAAACTTTTGGGGAATTGTCTATATTGACTTAAATAATTCATTCTTTGCATCTCATTTTTTTTTCGATCTCTTCTTCCGTATAAAGAGACATACGGTGGATTACCAACAACATAATCAATGTTTTTTAAAAGAAGCTCTATGTCTTTATTTTTTGTTTCATTGAACAATGTAAAATCATTTTTTACTTTTTCAGTAAAATCATATGTAAAGGCATTAAACTTACCTTGATATTTTTCATCAAAAAAACTTTCATATAAATTTGATATATTTTCTTTTGTCCTGTTTATCATTTCGGGATCAATATCAATGAAATATAAACCATTCTCAATAAAATAATGAATTTTTTCTTTTTCTGGATAATATTGATATGCTCTTTCAAGCGTTCTTAATAAAAAAATCCCATTACCAACTGCTGGCTCTAATATTTTTTTGTTTATAATTCCATTATCAAATTCTATAATATCAAGAATGGAATCAATAATCTTTATTTCGTTAGTAAAAAAGACTCCATTATCTTTTTTTAATTGGCAAGATAATAAATCTTGATGACTTATTTGATTGCTTATTGTTTTTAAAATTATTTGATTCATGTGCCTTGGATATATTTAAACATTTGCTAATTTTAGTATACACAAGTTTATTTAATTATGCAAATAGTAAAAGAGGGCTATTTTCCGCTACCCCTCTTTACATGCAGTAAAATCAAGTTAGGCTTTAAGTAAAAATAAAATCCCCATCTAATGTTCATTATGCATTCATCTGCAACTTTTACTCAATCACAAAATTATCACCGTAGCTGGGCTAAAATCTTAAAATTTGTCCCTGTTTCATTACAGGACTTTAAAAAATTTTCAATTTGGCCTATACTGCTTAATGGTAAGCGCTTCATATAGACTCTCATAAATCTATTATGAAAGCAATTACCATTTTTAGCAAGATGGGCCTATTGCGGGCTCATTTTGCGTTAGACCCAATATATCCTTAATGGTATCATCTTGTCATTAGAGAAGACTAACCCTTGACAAGAATATTTTTCGCGCTTATACTTATAGAATTGATATTTTTTTATAAAAACTGCCGATTTTAGGAGGAATCGGACACTAAAACAAATTTTATGTCAGCGCATGGATTCGGCTATAATGGCAATATAGGCCATTATCTTTTTTTTACAGGAATTACAACGGGGGCGGTTTTTATATTTGCGATACTGGCTTATTTAAAGAAAAAAAATAGCGCAATTCCCCGCGGAATTCAAAATATAGCGGAAGCTGTCGTAGAATTTCTTGTTAATTTAATAGAACCTGTTTTAGGCAAAAAATTAGTGCCTGTGGCGTTGCCGTTTCTTGGCACTTTTTTTATTTATATTTTCTTTTCCAATTTTTTGCTTATCGTTCCGTCGCCGTTTTCAAATCCTCCTACAGGAGACATCAGCGTAACGCTGGCGCTTGCTTTTATTTGCGTATTCGGTCTTCAATTTTACAGCGCGTTGGTCGTTAATGGTCCTGTAAAAGCGCTAAAATTATGGTTAAATCCGATTCCTATGGGAGATGGGCATGGGCATGATTGCAAAGCTAAGGGAAAAAAAAATTGGGGACGAATGGCATTGGATTTTTTCAAATGCGTTCCGATGAAAATGCTAATTGCCGTATTTATAGTTCTGAAAATTGTTGATAACCTTGCGAGGCTTCTTTCCCTTTCATTGCGGCTTTTCGGCAATATTTACGGCGAACATACGATTTTGGCGCAAACGATGGAAATCGCTTTGACTAAACCTGGTTTGATAGTTACATTGTTCATTCCACTGCTTATTCTATTTTTTGATGTGATGGTAATGCTTATTCAAGCCGTAGTTTTTACGAATTTAAGCCTGTTTTATATGAAAGAGGAATGGGGAGTGCATGATTGAAATCCATTGCTATATGGTTATATTGCTATATTGCTAAAGAACAATTTCCTATTCAATTTCATAACAATATAACAATTTAACAATATAACAATTCATCATAAGTGATCAAAGATAGATAACCTTTAATTTTTTAAATGTTATTCTTCTTCGGATAACTTAAGTTTTATGTTTTTACCAATTTTGAATGTGGTATTAGCCGCTACAGAAGAGACAGCGGCCACGACTGCCGCAGCGGGAGGCAATGCGTTCGTTACAAGTTCCGCCTTAGCCATAGGCGCCGCAATTTGTATCGCAATTGGCGTTCTTGGAGCAAGCGCGGCTATGGGGAAAATCGGAAAATCAGCTTTGGAAGGCACAGCAAGACAGCCTGAAATGAGCGGCAAATTATTTACCACTATGTTAATCGCCATGGCCTTAGTTGAAGCATTAGCTATTTACTGCCTTTTGATAGCGTTCATGCTTTTGGCTAAAATATAGAAAAATTTTCGATTTTAGATTGCCGATTTTAGATTTAATCCGATGGGGGCTGAAAATATGCGGCAGCTTAAATTTCCAGCAGGGTAGAAAGTGATTTTATTACAAGCGCAAATGGAATGGCGAAGAGTTAAAATCCGCGGAAAAAGCTGCCAAAAAATACCCGTTAATCGAAAAATCTAAAATCTAAAATCTAAAATCTAAAATTATGGAAGGTTTACCGCTAAGCTTTGATCCAAAAATATTTCTGTTCTCATTGGTTAATTTCGCCATACTGTTTTTTGTGCTCAAAAAATTTCTTTTCGCCCCGATTTATAAAATTCTTGAGGAAAGAAAATCAAAAATTAAAGACGGATTTGAGACAATAAAACAGGCATCCGCAGAACTTGAAACAGCCAAAGAAGAAAAAAATAAAATTATTTCAAATGCCGGCAAAGAATCAAAGGACATAATAAAAAACGCGGAAGCCATGAAAAAAGAAATTCTTAATAAAAGCAAAACAGAAGCGGAAGATATAATAAAATCAAGCAGAAACAGCATTGAAAAAGAGCGGGAGGAAATAAAAAAGGAAATGAGTTCTTTGCTAATTGATTTGGTATCCGCGGCAACAGATAAGGCGCTTTTAAATATCGGAAAACAAGAAAACCAAAAAAAACTTGTAGAAACCGCCATATTGCAAAGCTTAAAGGAATCAAAGATCGAAATGGATGAGAAGAAATAAAGATAGTCATACCTACGATTGCATGCTTTTTGTAAAAAATAATTTATATATATGTATGTCTCAAAATAACTTGCACAATTTAAAAGAAGCCTTAAACAGCGCCGATAAGCCGATTATCCTGATGGCCGCCGCAGACTTCGGCGCCGATTTCATACGCGGTCTTGAAGAGCGCCTTTCTAAAATCGCTGATAAAAAAATCGAAGTGAAATTTTTTAACGACCCGCGCCAGGAATGCCCCGCGCTTTTTTTAAGCAAGGAAAAAAAAATAAGGCTTGATCTGCGAGAGAGTTTTATGAACGAACTGGATAAAAAATTTTTGGAATTAAAAGGCGAAATGGAAGAGCTAAAAACCGAGGATATAACAAACCAGATTAAAAATATCATCAGATCGGCTAAACCTTCTTTCAAAGTTGACAACATTAAAGAAGAAGGAGTGGTTCTTCAAGTAGGGGACGGCATATCAAGAGTCGCCGGGCTTGAAGGAGCGGGATCGATGGAGGTTCTGGAATTCGCCGGAGGAGTTTACGGACTTGCTTTCAGTTTGGAAAAAGACGGGGTAGGCTGTATCCTTCTCGGCGCCGAAGAAAAAATCAAAGAAGGCTCCCGTGTAACATGCACAGGGCATCTGCTTGAAATTCCGGTTGGTAAAGAAATGATAGGACGCATTGTTAATCCGTTAGGCATGCCTATCGACGGAAAAGGGAAAATAAAAACGGATAAATTTCGCCTTGTTGAAAGAATAGCGCCTGGCGTAATAGCAAGGCAGCCTGTAACGGAAGCGGTTCAAACCGGAATAAAAGCGATAGACGCTATGATCCCGATTGGAAGAGGGCAAAGGGAGCTTATTATAGGCGACAGAAAAATCGGGAAAACCACAATCGCAATCGATACGATAATCAACCAGAAAAATTCCGACATAATCTGCATATATTGCGCTATAGGGCAGAAGGCCGCGTCAGTGGCGAAAGTCGTTGAAATTTTAAGGAAAGAAGGCGCTCTTGATCATACGATAATTGTCGCGGCGCTGGCAAACGAACAGACTGCTTTCAGATACTTGTCTCCGTACGCCGCATGCGCTATCGGCGAAGAATTCATGGAACAAGGGAAACATGCTTTGGTAATCTATGATGATTTATCGAAGCACGCGGTAGCTTATCGTGAAATGTCCGCGCTGCTCAAGCGTCCGATTGGACGCGAAGCATATCCAGGAGATATTTTTTATGTTCATTCAAGACTCTTGGAAAGAGCCGCGAGATTAAGCGATGAAAAAGGCGGCGGCTCTTTGACGGCTCTTCCGATTATTGAAACTTTAGGCGGCGATGTTACTTCATATATATCAACAAATGTCATATCTATCACTGATGGACAGATTTATTTGGAAAATGGGCTTTTTAATACGGGGTTCAGACCGGCCATTACTGTCGGGCTTTCGGTTTCCCGCGTAGGCGGCGCGGCGCAGACAAAAATAATGAAAAAAGTCGCGGGAAGACTACGAATTGATTTGGCGCAATATCATGAAATGGAAGCGTTCGTGAAATTCGGCGCGGAAGTTGACGCCGCGACAAAAACGCAATTGGCAAGAGGCGAAAGAGGAAGAGAACTATTAAAGCAAGCGCAATACGCGCCAATGCCTTTGGCGGAAGAAATTGTCGTGCTTTACGCGGTTGTAAACAGTATGATGGATGAAATTCCGATCAACAGAATAAAAGAATTCGAGAAAGGGCTGGTTGAATTCGCAAATCAAAACTATCGCAAAATTATGGAATTGATTAACGAGAAGAAAGAATTGACTCCTGAAATAGAAGCTGGATTGAAAGAGATCGCGGGGGAATATAGGAAGGTGTTTGTGTAAAGAGATTGCTGTATCGCATCATTTATGATACGATAAGGACATAAAAATGATACAATTTTTATGGATAAAAAATTTTTAAATAAACGGCAAGATAAAATTCTGGAAATTATTTATCTGTTTTAATCGCTTACATTCAACCATTTGAAGACGGCAATAAAAGAACCAGCCGTCTTATGGCAAACGCGATTTTACTCGCTTACAATATGTGTCCGCTTTCGTATAAAAAAGTTGACGAAGCAGAATATAAAAAAGCGGTAATTCTTTTTTATGAACAAAATAATTTGAGTTATTTTAAAGAATTATTTATTGAACAGTTTGAGTTTGCGGTGAAAAATTATTTTAAGGTTTAAAAAATAGTTTTAAGTATGGAAGAAGATACTGATAAAATAGAATGCAAAGAAATACTAAAAATAGGTAGTCTTAAAAATAAAACAGTATTGGATATTGGTAGTGGATTAGGAAGATGTACAATTCTTTACGCATCACTAACTAAAAAAGTAATTGGCATTGATTCATCTGATATACTTATCAAAAAAGCAAAGAAGTTGCTTCCTAAAAAACTAAAACAGAAAGTAATATATAAAGTTGGATATGCAGAAAAATTAAATTTCGAAGATGAAGTCTTTGATACCGTATTTTTTTCTTGGTCTTTGCATCATATTCAAATGAAAAAACAAAAAGTTGCACTTAAAGAAGCTTATAGAGTTCTTAAAAGAAATGGACAACTCTTAGTTTTAGAGCCTACTTTAGAAGGTGAAAGGATTCATTTCACAGAAATTACTCATCCTGAAATAGAACCTGCTAAAAATGCAATTGAAATATTAATAAAACTAACGGGAAAAATGTTTGAGTTGAATTGTCAAGAAACCTTCAGTATTAAATATTACTTTGACAACGAAAATGAAGTCATAAAATATTTCAAAAGAGAGGATAACTTACCAGTCGGATCTGAATTTAAAGTATTGAGACTTTTAAAAAATTGTCATAGAGTAAACAACAAAATTTTAATTAGTGAGGGGGCAAAAATTTGGAAATTCCAAAAAAACACCAAGTTAAACAAGAGGCAAATTGAAAAAATAAGGGAAAAAAGTGAAAGATATAGTGGTAGCATTCTAAATTCAGCTAAATAATTTTTCATATTTAATAAACCAAGCAAGTAACTAAAAGGTTAAAGTTTTTTAAAATAGGTATGAACACAATTCAAAAATACTATGGAATAAACGGCGCTTATTTAAAAGAGCATAAAGATTATTTTTCTGAAAAAATTTTAAAAAGAGACGCGGAATTTATAATCAAATCGCTTAACCTTACAAAACAAGATAATTGTTTGGAGTTGCAGTGCGCTCAAGGAAGGATTACAGTGGAATTGGCGTTAAGAGGATATAAAGTTGATGGATTGGATTTTTCAGATTACATGGTTGATTTGGCAAGACAATCAGCAAAGGATAGAAATTTAAATATTAATTTTTTTATTCAAGATATAAATAAATTAGAATTATCCGAGAAGTATGCGAAAGTATTTTTATTTTTCCCCGATTGGACAGATTTAGACTTTGAAGAAGCGTTGCCAAATATAAGCAAGGTAATGAAAAAAGGCGGACTTTTCCTGTATGATCATGATAATATTTTTAGAGTTTGGAATTATCTTGAAAAAAATCCAAAGGAAAAGAAAAAATTTATTTTTGACGCAATCTCTATGACACTTAAAGAAAACAATGATAAACGAGGCGATAGATATTATACTTTCCCTGAATTAGAAAATATTTTTAGGCGAAATAAATTTAAAATCATTGCAACTTACGGTAATTGGACAATACAAAATAGCGAGTATAATTATAATAGCCCGAGATTAAGAGTTGTTGCCAAGAAAATATAAATTTGATAGCATCGTTTGAGTTGAAATAAACAATTTATGAATACGGCAAATCCACACAATCAGATAGCTATTTTTAAAGGCAAGGCCATCAGAAAAACTATTTTTCAAAAAGAATGGTGGTTTTCGGTTGTTGATGTAGTGCAAGTTCTTCTTGAACAACACGATGACTATGTCGCTAGAAAATATTGGAATAAACTTGCGCAAAGATTAAGAGAAGAAGGGAGTGAAGTGGTGACAAATTGTCACCGGTTGAAGTTATTGGCCATAGATGGCAAAATGAGGGAAACTGATTGCGCAAACACCGAGGGTTTATTTCGTATTATCCAATCAATTCCGTCCCCCAAAGCCGAACCATTTAAAAGATGGCTGGCAAAAGTCGGTTATGAAAGAATACAAGAAATAGAAGATCCCGAATTAGCGACCAAACGAACAAAAATGCTTTATAAACTGAAAGGTTATCCCGAAGATTGGATTGAAAAACGGATGCGCGGCATTGCGATTAGGGAAGAACTAACTGACGAGTGGAAAAAACGAGGAGCGGAAACAAATCGCGATTATGAAATATTAACTGCTGAAATATCGCAAGCGGCATTTGGCATTACTCCATCGGAATACAAAAAACATAAAGGATTAAAACGAGAAAATTTACGCGATCACATGGATGATTTTGAACTGATTTTAACAATGCTTGGCGAACGCACTACAACAGAAATACATCGCGCTAATAATTCAAAAGGAATTCCCAAATTAAAAAATGATGCCAGAGTCGGCGGGCAGATTGCGGGTTCAGCCAGAAAACAAATTGAACGGAAGATTGGCAGATCGGTTGTTTCAGAAAAAATTTTTTAAACTCTCAAAATTTAAAAAAAATTAAAAAGTAAGTCAGCGATAATTGAAGTTAGTGAGCAATTTTTTTTAAAATTCTAGCTCAAAATTGGCTAAAATCAATAAATATATGAACAAGAAAATTTTATTTGGAATTTTGGCGGGGATAGTTGTTATAATTGCCGCTGTTTATGTTTTTACTGTGTCAACGGTTCAAAACAGTGTTGCGGATGCAAGCGCTGTTAAAGGCGTTGTTATGGAGTTCGGGGAAAAAATGAAGAATGTTTCTCTGCAAAGTCCTAAGGAAATTGTGGAAAAAGATATTAAAGAAAATTATAGCGGGTTGGTTACGGACGAACTGCTCGCCAGTTGGATAGCTGATTTTTCATTGATGCCTGGAAAAGTAGCTTCAAGTCCTTGGCCGACAGGAATAAGAATTCAAGATATTAAGAAAATAGATGGAGATAAATATAAAGTTTTGGGGAAAGTAATTGAAGTGACAAGCGTGGAAGAGATTCAAGGTGGAGCGGCAAGCGAATATAATGTTGAAATGATTGTTGAAAAGCGAGATGGCGAATGGCTTATTGCGGAATACAAAAATTTGAATTTATCAGAAACAGCAAATTGGCAAATATACAAAAACGATCTCGCGGATTTTACTTTTAAATATCCTATGGAATGGGATATTAGGGAAGATTATTTATATGAAAGTAGCGGCGGGACAAAAGCGGAACATCGCGCTATTGTTTTGTGCGACAAAAAAAATGAGAAAAATAGTTCAGGAGATTATAGTATGAAAGATTGCATCCAAATCAATATGCCGCAAGCGCCAGAAAATGAACAAACAAAAAAAATTGGCGATAATTATCTAAATTTATATAGCGACAACCCTGAAATTATTAAAATATACGAAAAAGTGGCGGATAGCTTTCAAATTATTGATGAATCAGCGGATGCGGAACAAGTTTTGCTTGCATTCTTTGGCTATTTAAAGAATAAAGAATACGATAAAGCGGTTGGCTTGCTGGAAATTCCAGAAAACGCGATTCAAGAAATTCCAGAAAACGCGATTCAAGAATGTTCGATGGATGAGGATGATTTTGATGGATGCCCTAATGAAACTTGGAACGGGCTAAAAACCTTTAGTCCGCAAGAAGATGAAAACAGCAAGCGAAGGTGTTAAAAAATTATGCGAGTTTGAAAAAAGAAGCGACATTAAAAGCCAATGTTCTTGAAGTAAAAAAATATTCGGAAGGCAAGTACATTTTGACTGTTCAATTTTTAAATAGCGATGGAAGTACTTTAGCAGAAGGACCCTGCTGCGGAGTTACAGACGGAGGGTCAACTGATAAATTTGAATATAAAGTTAAAAAAATTGATGGAGTTTTTAAAGTAATAACCGCGCCATGGCATATACCGTAGCGAGAAAAGATTTATTGAAATTCTAAATTTTTTAAAGGCTAAAATTAAGCAATTATGATAAATAACGATTCTCAAAAAATAAATAATTTTGCTTATATAGACGGCGCGAATTTATATAATGGCATTGCCGATTCGGGATGGAAGCTTGATTATGCCCGTTTTAGAATATGGCTGACAGAAAAATATAAAATTAAAACCGCTTATATTTTTATCGGCTTGATACCAAGATATAAAGATTTGTATAAATATCTTCAAGAGTGCGGATTCACTTTAGTATTTAAAGAAGTTGTTTACAATAGCGATGGAGAGCCGAAAGGCAATTGCGACGCGGATTTGGTTTTACAGACAGCAATTGATACTTATGAAAAGAAATTCAATCAAGCCGTTCTTATTTCTAGTGATGGCGATTACGCCAGCTTAGTAAAATTTCTTAAGGAAAGAGGAAAATTAAGAGTGATATTATCGCCTCACAGCAAAGATAAATGCTCAATTTTACTTAAAAGAACAGATGCGCCAATAACATATATTAATGGCGTAAAAAGATTATTTAAGTTTAAATGAAAAAACCCCCAAGGTGGACAAAACCACAATGGGGTCTTTTTCGTAAGTATTAATTTTATAATAGCATATATTAAAAAAATGTCAATAGATAGATTGTAATTGCTCACTGAGTCTGGCATAATTAGTAAATGTTCTGTTAGGCGCGGTTTTTAAACCGCGCATGATGAATTTATATATTTGACCGACAGGGTTTTAAAACCCTGTCGGGGAGAGGATTTTTATTAAAATGGTCAGGTATAAATACCCGACCTAACATAAGGGGCAGTGAGCAGTTACATAGATTGGTTAATTGGTTACCTTTTTAAATCAATAAACGATACCTATAGTTATTTTTTTATACCAGTTGACATGTAGGTAGTAAAAAACTTTAGTATTTACGATAAAATTATAACATAGGCATAATTCAAGGGAAAAATATTTTGTTGAGGTCGGCGACAAGTAATGATAAGCGGATTATATTTTATGTCACAGAAATTAGTCGATCTAAAAAATAAAATGGCGAGCGTTTCGAATATTAAAGACACGACTGAAACGATGTCGACTGTCGCCGCGGCAAAATTGGCAAGAAGCCGAGCTAAAGCTTTGAGTTTGCGGGCATATACGAAACGGCTGAGGAAAATCGCTCTACTGCAGTCGCAGTATACGCTCAATAACAGCGAAGCGATAAAAAAAGTTTCCCCTCTTCTGATTCAAAAACGAAATAAAGCCAAGACTGTTGTTTTCATGATTGCCTCCGATATCGGGATGTGCGGAAGCTACAATGGGATAATCGGCAAAAAAACTCATTTATTTTTGGATGAATATCTTAAGAATAATAAAGAAGCTGAAGCAGGGGTTTGGATTAAAGGAAAACGGGGGGAAAGATATATAAAAACGAAAACTCCTTTCCCTATTTTGAAAATCGCGCCATGGTCTGCAGAAGGCGTTACGATGGAAGACGCTCTTTCCTTAGTTGGCGAAATGACTGATCTTTTCTTGAACCGAGGAATAGACGAAATATATTGCGCTTATACGAAATTTCACGGACCTGCAAAAAGAGAACCGATGGTAATAAGAATGCTCCCCTTCTCTTTGGATGAAGGCGAAAACGGGCATGAACACCATCATAACTTTGAAGATTGGATATATGAACCGGATTTGTTGGCGATACTTGCGGAACTTGTGCCTAATTATTTTAAAATCCAAATTTTTAATATTTTACTTGAATCATACGCGAGCGAGCAGGGGGCGAGGATGATGGCGATGGAAGACGCTTCCGAACGCGCTTCCGAAAAATTGCAAGAAATGGGAATTCAATATAATAGAATGCGCAGGGATTTAATCACTTTGGATTTGTTAGGCACTTTAAGCGCGGCGGCTGTGATTGAAAAAGAGTCCGCGTCGCAGACAGGATTTTGAGATAAATTTATGGACAAACTTATCAAACTGAAAATGTGTCAAATCAAATACAGCGGCGATTCTATCGGCGATGATATTCGCGTTGAGATTGAAATCTTGGATAAATTTTTGTGAGCGTCGGTGTCATTGAAGTCATTGATTAGTTTATGTTCAAAAAGAAATCGTTAAAATTTGTGATTTATTTTAGCATTGTCGTTGTAATTATTTTGTTTTTTATTTATTTTTT
>Ga0154643_1038_pt1 | contig 24818 bp, 17 predicted proteins | sample Rifle2008BG13ft_FD_116072 | JGI IMG/M metagenome (GOLD analysis project Ga0154643, IMG submission 116072) | Candidatus Falkowbacteria bacterium RBG_13_39_14
TTCCGGAAAAGGTAATTCCCAGATTTATTACCAATGCTTTGCAAGATCAAGAGTTGCCGTTATTTAAAAGCAGCCAAAATAGGCGGGAATGGCTGCATACTAAAGATCATTGCAGCGCGATTGATTTGATTATACATAAAGGGAAGGCAGGCGAGTCTTATAATATAGGAAGCGGAGTGGAGAAGAGTGTGGAAGAAATTGCAGAGGCTGTTTTGACAAGATTAAATAAGCCGGAATCGCTGAAAGTTTATGTCGAAGACAGGCCCGGTTATGATAGGCGCTATCTGCTTGATACCGCTAAGATTGAAAGAGAGTTAGGCTGGAAGCAAGAGATTGATTTTGAAAAAGGAATGGATGAGACAGTTGAGTGGTATATAAACAATGAGTGGTGGTGGCGTCCGCTTTTAGGAAAAGGTTTTGTGGAGAATTATAAAAAAATATGAAAATAAAAATAAACGAAGTTAATAAAATAGAAGGTCATATAAGTTTTCAGGCGGCTTTGGAAAAAGGCGATGTTAAGAGCGCTAAAATTACGGTTGAAGAGGGAGCGAGAATGATAGAGGGAATTTTAATCGGAAGAAATTATTATGAAGCTCCGATTATTTCGTCGAGAATTTGCGGGATATGTCCTGTTGTCCATAATTTGACATCGGTTAAAGCGCTTGAAGACGCTTTGGGCATTAAAATTTCACAACAAACTTTGTCTTTGCGAAAAATAATGCTTGCCGCGCAAATCGTTCAAAGCCATGCTCTGCATTTGTATTTTTGCAGCTTGCCGGATTTTTTTAAATTAAGCGATAATTTTAAGCTTCTTAAAAAATTTCCGGAAGAAGGGAAAAAAGCTATCAAAATAAGAGGATATGTGAATAAGGTTGCGGAAATAATCGGCGGGAGAGCGATACATCCGATAAATAGCGTGGTCGGCGGATTTAATGTAATGCCGAAAGAAAAAGATTTGGAAGGGTTGCGAAAAGAGGTAAAAGATATTTTAAAAAATGCCATATCTTTGGCTGAATTTTTTGAAAAGTTAAAGTATCCGAAATTTTCAAGAGAGACGGCTTATGTTAGCTTAGAAGGGAAAAATGAGTATGGGTTTTATGATGGGATATTACGCGAATCGGTGAGTATGCCGCATGGAAAAATCCCCCTTAATCCCCCTTTAAAAAAGGGGGGAAATAGGTTTCTTGATTTGATTAAAGAAGTGGAATCAGAGAATGTCGAGAAGCGGGCTGAAATAGACGGCGAATCTTATATGATAGGAGCGATTGCAAGAATTTATAACAGCCATGATAAGTTGATGCCGAAAGCGAAAAATTTATTCGCGCGCAATAAAAAAGAATTACTGGGATTTAATCCATTTTATAATATTTTGGCGCAAGCAATTGAACTGGTCCATTTTTGCGAAGTTATGGAGAATGAATTAGGATGTTGTAGGAACAAGGCATTGCCGTGTTCGTCAAAAAAAATAAAACTCTGCGCGGGAAAAGGCGAGGCGATATCGGAAGCGCCTCGGGGAATTTTATATCATTCATATGAACTTGACGCAGAAGGAAAAATCACAAATTGCAACATAGTAACGCCTACCGCGCAATTTTTGAATAGTATGGAAGATGATATGCTGAAATATCTGAAAGACGAAAAGAACCAAACGCCGGAAAGGATAAAGTTTTTAATACGCGCGTACGACCCGTGTATCAGCTGCGCGACGCATTAGACGAAGTTGGAAGTCTAAAGTCCAAATTAGGCTGCGTACATAGATAACTTTGAGATTTGCGGGATGAAACTCTATATGAACGCAGGAGTCAAACTTTATAGCCAAAACATTAAAATTCCTAGGCGGCAAAGCTAAAAGTTTTAGTCGCGTTTTATTTTCCGCCGCAGTCTCTCCTGTCAGTCGCGACTGACGGGAGTCTCTCCTGTTCCTGTCGCTTGTCCCGTGTCGGTCGCGACCGACTGGAATCGCGAGCGACAGGACGATTGACGGGAGGACTGCGGCGCAGCGCGTGAAATATATTTCACATCATTTGACTTTTTTCAAAAAAATTGCTTAAATAATATAAATTTGGCAGGGTAGCTCAGTCGGTTAGAGCGAAGGAATCATAACCCTTAGGTCGCGGGTTCGATCCCCGCCCCTGCTACATTTTTTCAACAAAACAAAAAAGCAAGAAAACAAGAAAGCAAGATATAAGCAATGTAATTTTTGTTTTTTTATTTAGGCATCGCGACAAAATAAGTTTTATAAGTTGCGCCTAGATTTGCGTCAGATTTGTACGATACGATTAAGCAAAGTTTGAGTCGTAGCCTAAGCTACGGCGATAATTTTGCGATTGAGTATCGGGCAAAGATGGCGTAAAGATGGGATGCAAGATGTGAAAGTTATTTTGTCGAGATGCCTTAATCCTGATGTTTTGTTGTTTTATTGTTTTTTTGCTTTGTTGAGGTATGCCGAAGTGGCGGAACTGGTAGACGCGCACGACTCAAAATCGTGTGGTTGTAAAATCATGAGGGTTCGAGTCCCTCCTTCGGCACAATACAATAAAGGCATTACGCGAGTGATGTTTTTTATTTGTTGAAAAATTAAAAATATGGTATCATATAAATAATTCAAGGGGCTGTTTTCTGTGGTCGAAGTCAGGATCGGTTTATATTAGCTTTAGACTGATTAACACTGATTGATGACGGATTTACACGGATTATTTTGAAAAAGTTTTTTATGAAAAAAATATCAAAGGCGAAAATTAAAGAGATTGCGGAAAAGTACGATATTAATACGGTATATCTTTTTGGATCGCAAGCAATCGGCGATATCCATGAAAACAGCGACTATGATTTCGCGGCGCAGTTTTCGGAAAATATAAAGGAAAATAAATATTTTGATTTAAAGTTGAAGATAATGAGCGATATTATGAGATTGGTAAAGAGCGATAAAGTGGATTTAGTCATATTAAATGAACAGAAATCGCCTTTGGCTTTAAAATATAGGATAATAAAAGACGGGAAAGTTTTATTTGTGGACGATGATATCAAGCGAAGCCGCATGGAAACCCGCATTATGTCTTTTTATTTCGACCGTCAAGCACATTTGCAATCGTTGGGATTGGCGTCAGTGTAGAGAGTTAGTGTTGCTGTGTGGCGTTATCAATGTCGCCGTTTGGTTTCCGCGAAAGCCGCGTTGAAAAGAAATTCGGAAGTCGCAATCGGCAACATATTCGGATCAAATGTTTTTAATATGCTTGTTGTTATAGGATTGCCCGGGTTTTTTAAAACTCTTTATCTTGATCCTCAAACCCTTGCGATCGGAGTTCCAGCTATGGCGCTTGCAACGCTTTTGTTCGTGATATCAGGAATTTCTCGAAGAATTCATTCATGGGAAGGAGCTTTCTATCTTGCTTTATATGTGCTTTTTATAGGGAAGCTGTTTAGATTATTTTAGACACAAATTAGGGCTGGTGATTTTTTCAGGAGCGAAGAATCCCGTGGCAAAGTGCGCTGAACTATGGGATTCTTCACTACCCCCTCTGCAGAGCTCTGCAGAGGGGTCTGTTCAGAATGACAAAAAGTGATAAAATCACCAACTCCTAATTATTCTTACAACCTATTTTCCGGTGTAGCATAAACAATATAACAATATATTTCATATGCCTCAAATACAAACAACAAAGGATATTTTGCTGCTTGTTATCGCATTTTGCGTATTGCTTTTCACTGTTTTCATTGTTTGGTTGCTGTATTATCTGATTGCGATTATCAGGGATATCAGGAAAGTAACGCATAGCGTTGAGGAGAAAGTTGAAAAATTGGGAAAAATTATCGATTTGGCAAAAGAAAAGCTTGACAGTTCCGCAACTCAATTCGCTTTGCTTGTGGGAGCTTTCAAGGAAATTGCAAAGCTGGTTATTGAAAAAAGAGCGGGAAGAAAAGAGAAGAAAAAGTAATTTATAGTAATTTGCGGTAATTCTGCAGTAATTCAGAAGCCGACCCTGCTCCTTGCGAGGGGCGGGTTTTTATTTGATTTCTGCGGAAAATGTGATATAATAGAAAAAATTAGAATTTAGAATTAAGAATTAAGAATCAAGAATCAAGAGAAAAAAAGGAAATAATTATAAGTTTATCAGGCTGCGCAGTATTCTTAATTCGTAATTCGTAATTCGTAATTCTGTTATGAAATTTACTCATCTCCATACCCATAGCCATTACAGCCTTCTTGACGGATTGCCTAAGATAGACGATTTGATATCGAAAGCGAAAGAATATAAGATGGATTCTTTGGCATTGACCGACCATGGGGTGATGTACGGAGTTGTTGAATTTTACCAGAAATGCAAAAAAGAGGGAATAAAACCGATTATTGGAGTGGAATTTTATGTGGCGGCTAACGGGAGATTGAATAAGCGCGCTAAAATAGATGAGGAAAAGTTTCATTTGGTTCTGCTGGCCAAAAATGAAACTGGGTATAAAAATTTAATACAACTTACCACTTTATCCCACTTAGAGGGATTTTATTATAAACCGAGAGTTGATTGGGAGATTCTTGAAAAATATAAAGAGGGGCTTATCGCTTTGACAGGATGTTTGGGAGGAGAAATTCCGACTTATTTGAAAAACGGCAATTATGAGAGAGCGAAAGAAGTTGCAAAGCAATATCATAATCTTTACGGCGAAGGCAATTTTTATCTTGAAATACAATTCCATAAGGACTCAGCGGCGCAAAAAGAAGCTAATAGAGGATTGGTAAAATTGAGCTCTGATTTAAATATCCCTTTGGTTGCGACTAATGATATCCATTATGTTTCCTATGAGGACAGATTCGCCCATGATATACTTTTATGCCTGCAGACGAAAAAGCATTTAGATGATAAAAATCGGATGAGCATGATGGAATTTGATGTCTCTTTCAGGCCGCCGGAACAAATGATGGCTGATTTTTCCGAATTGCCGGAAGCGATAATGAACACTCAAAAAATAGCGGATTTATGCAACCTTGAAATCGAGTTGGGGGTTACCAAACTGCCGGAATATAAATTGCCAGAGGGAGAAGATGCCGAGGATTATCTGAACAAATTATGTGTTCAGGGATTGTTCGAGCGGTATGGGATAACGGGAAAAGAATTAGGAATTAGGAATCAAGAATTAAGAATGGGAAGCAGATCCTCCCTTGAGGGGGGTAAGGAGGGTGTCAATACTGGAAAAGAAAACGGAGTAACGGACGCTGGAAAAAATGAAAGGGATGAATTTGTAAAAACGGTTTTAGAGCGGATGGATTACGAATTAGGTGTAATAAAAAAGATGGGGTTTCCTTCCTATTTTTTAATTGTTCAGGATTTCGTGAATTGGGCGAAAGATAACGGCGTTGTGGTAGGACCGGGAAGAGGCAGCGCCGCCGGGGCGATAGTCTCGTATCTTTTAAATATCACTAATGTGGATCCATTAAAATATGATTTGCTTTTCGAACGGTTTTTGAATCCGGAAAGAATCTCCATGCCTGATATTGATATTGATTTTGCTGATTCAAAGAGGGAAAATGTTATCAGATATGTTGAAGAAAAATACGGAAAAGACCATGTCGCGCAAATTATAACCTTCGGCACGATGGCGGCGCGGGCGGCTATCCGCGATGTCGGAAGAGTTTTCGGAATGCCGCTCGCTTTTTGCGATAAAATAGCAAAAATGATACCGATGTTCTGCAGCCTTAATAAAGCCTTGGAAGCGGTTCCGGAGGTTAAAGAAATATATTCGGAAAATAGCGATGCTAAAAAACTGATAGATACGGCTAAAAAACTTGAAGGCGTGGCAAGACATTCATCACGGCACGCGTGCGGAATTATTATTACAAAAGAGCCGCTGATTTCCCATGTCCCTTTGCAATACGCTTCCGCGGATGATAGGGCGATAGTTTCGCAATACTCGCTTCATCCAGTGGATGATTTAGGTCTTTTAAAAATGGATTTTTTGGGATTGAAGAACCTGACTATTATTGAACGGGCGATAAAAATCGTGGAAAGAATTTACGGAATTAATATCAACATAGACGAAATTCCCATTGATGATAAAAAAACTTATGAGCTTTTTCAGGAAGGCAATACGACCGGCGTTTTCCAGTTTGAATCTTCAGGAATGCGCCGATATTTAAAAGAATTGAAGCCGACGGATATTGAAGATCTTATCGCTGTGGTATCGTTGTACCGTCCGGGACCGATGGATTTGATACCTGAATATATTGCTATAAAACATGGAAAAAAGAAGCCGTCATATTTGCATCCTCTTCTAAAGCCGATTCTTGATAAGACTTACGGAATCGCGATATATCAGGAACAGCTGTTGCAGATTGCGCGAGACCTGGCCGGATTTACTCTTGGAGAAGCTGATGCGCTAAGAAGGGCTATTGGGAAAAAGATAGTTAAATTATTAGCTGAACAGAAGAAAAAATTTATATCAGGGTGCGTGAATAGCGGAGTTAGGAAAGATATAGCGGAAAAAGTTTTCGCTTTTATGGAACCTTTTGCCGGTTATGGATTTAACCGCAGCCATGCCGCTTGTTACGCCATTATAGCTTATCAGACCGCTTATCTTAAAGCGAATTATCCTTCGGAATTTATGGCGGCTCTTATGACTGCCGATTACGGAAATTCTGACAAAATCGCTTTAGAAATAGAGGAAGCGAAAAGGATGGGCATAGAGATTCTTCCGCCGGATATAAATGAGAGTTTTAAAACATTTACGGTTATAAAAGATGAGAGGGGAAACAACAGAATACGGTTCGGTTTGGCAGCCATAAAAAATCTTGGCGAAAATATAATAGAGTCTATTCGCGATGAGAGGGAGAAGGGGGGCAGGTTCGCGGATATTGATGATCTTATAAAGAGGATAAACTGCAAAGATTTCAATAAGAAATCAATGGAAAGTTTGATAAAAAGCGGAAGCCTTGACAGTTTTGGAGAGAGAGGCGCGTTGCTTGCCAATATTGACAATATCTTAAATTACTCTAAAAATGAACAAAGAATTAAGGATAGCGGGCAGGACAGCCTTTTCGGGGAGAGCCATTCTTTTAAGATTAAGATAGAAGACGCTCCGCCGATTTCAAGACTGGAAAAACTCGCATGGGAAAAAGAATTTTTAGGACTTTATATATCAGATCATCCTTTCAGGGATTTTTCAAATATTCTTGCGGGACGGATTTTAAGAATGGATCATTTGAATCGCGCTTTCGAAAATGATAAGGTGCGCATAGGAGGCGTTGTTTCCGAGATTAAAAAGATAATCACGAAAAAAAATGAATCTATGGCGTTTGCGAGAGTTGAGGATGCCGCCGGAAATGCGGAAGTTATAGTTTTTCCTTCGGTTTTCAACGATTGCAGAGAAAAATTTTTGTCGGGCAAAATGGTTGTCGTTACCGGAAGAGTTTCCGCGAAAGACGGAACAAACAAAGTTATTTGCGAGGAAGTTTTTGAGGTTACCGAGAATAGCTGCGATAAGTTAAAAGAAGAGTTGACGGAAATAAATTTTAAATTGGCGGAATTCGAGAGCGAAATAAAAGAGACTAAGGATGAAGTTTTAAAAATTAAGGTTAATGTTAAAAACAAAGAGCAGCTTGCGCTGCTCAAAGAGATTTTCCTTGCTTATGCCGGGTTGAATGAAGTTTATTTGGATGTCGGGGGAAATCTTGTCAAAACGCCGCATAAAATCGACTTTAGCAATGATACGCGGGCGAGGCTTGAAGAAATTGCGGGAAAGGGGAATGTGGTTAAATTTTAATATGAAAAATTTTCTAAAACTCTTCAAATCCCCCCTTTTATATTTGTCCATAATCGCGGTTGGATTTTTTTTCATATATTCATATCCGCGCATGGTTTTGCCGCTTATAAATTTATCTCCTGATGAAAACGCGAATTACTTTTTTTCGAAGCTTGCCGCTGAAAAAGGGACTTTGATGAGTTATGAGCGGTTAAATGAGGGAATAGCGCCGATAGTTCATCCGAGAAGCATAAATGTGAATCAGGAAAATTATCTTGTGCCAGGGAGTTTTTTAGGGATAATTTTAATTTACGGCTTTTTTGCAAAAATATTCGGTTCGAATGCTATTATATTTTTAACGCCATTCTTCGCATGTCTTGGCGCGTTATTTTTTTATGGGATTATAAAACGCATTTTCTCATGGCAAGCAGCTTTTATTTCTTCAAGTCTAATGTTAGCCCACCCGGCTTTTTGGTATTATTCCACGCGGAGTATGTTTCATAATGTGTTGTTCGTATCGCTTCTTCTGATAGGAATATATTTTCTTATATTATTACCTTCATTAGAGCACGGCACTGCCGCGGGAAAGAAATCACAAATTCAAAATAACCCTCCAATACGGCGGGCAGGCAAACCGCAAATAAATTCAAAATTTAAAATTCAAAAAAAAAGTATGATGCTAAAATATGCAAGTATTATTTTAGCAGGTTTATTTATTGGGTTGGCTTTGATTGTTAGAACATCGGAAGCGCCATGGGTTTTCGGAGCGCTTTTGGTTATTTGGCTATTTTATTTTAGAAAAGTGAGATTATTTGAGGTAATTCTGCTTTTATCAGCGATTGCTCTGCCGTTTATCCCGATAATTTATTACAATCAGAGCTTATACGGCAGCCCTATCTTAACCGGATATGCTAATTTGCATAAGGGCGAGGAGAGCGTGAATGTTGCGAAAGAAGATAGCCTGTCGGGCGAATGCGATAACCAAGAGGCGATATGCAAAATTAGTTTTTTAGCGGGGGAAACTGAAAGGGGTCTGACCCCTTTGAAGGGGGTCAGACCCCAAAAAGAATCAACTGTTTTCAATAAAATCAGAGAGATTGTCATTCGCAGCGTTCCGACAAGTTTTGATTTAAATATAAATTTAAGAACAGCCGCAAGGAACTTTAAAAATTATTATTTAAAGTTTTTTAAATGGCTTAGTTTATTGACTTTGGCAGGCGCTGGATTTTTTATCTTGCGGCTTATCGCCGCGATTGCATTAAAATTAGCAAGGAGAAAAAAATCTTTGATTGACATGCCTGGCGGAAAAATTGAAGAGTTCTTTGGGAAGACCTCAAAAGAAGAATTTAAGGCGCAATTTGCGTATCTTCTGCTATTTGCTCTTATTTCCGCCTATCTTATAGTATATTACGGAAGCTGGGTTTTTAATGACGCGCCTGATCCGAAATTGATAACTATAGGAACATCATATACGAGATACTGGTTGCCGGTATATGTTATGGGATTGCCGTTTATCGGATTTTTATTGGAGAAATTATCATCTGCGCTTAAATTTAGATTTCCGAAATTTATTTTTATGTCCATTGCTTCAATAGCGCTTGCGGCATATTGCGCTATACTGGCGTATCGCGCGCCTTATGAGGGAATCGGCGCGCAATTTAAAGGAATAGCAGAATATAATTATAAAAAAGAACAAGTTTTGCATCTGACGGAAGAGGATTCTCTTATAATCGGGGCATATTATGACAAGCTGTTTTTTCCATACCGAAAAGTTATTGAAAGCAAAATGTACGATGAAGAATCAGTGAAAAAAAATCTTCCGATCTTGATTGCCAGAACTCCGGTTTATTATTATAGTTTCGGATTGCAGGAAAAAGATATAGATTTTATAAATAGAGTTCATTTGGCCGATTATGGAGTTAAACTTTCCGAGGGAAGAAATATTTTTAATGATGAGATGCTGTGGGAAATCGTGAAAAAATAATCTCTATTGTTACATTGTTCTATTGTTCTGACTAAGTTGCCGTACATTGAATTTTCCGCGTCATTCTGAGTTCCGCTTGCGGAACGAAGAATCCCCTGGCGCGAGAGATGGACAAAGTATAGTGCGCTGATTTGGGGGATCCCTCGTCGTCCCGCCCCGCAATAATGCGGGACGGGACTCCTCGGGATGACGCGAGCACCCGTTGCGCTATGTGCCGAAGGCTTTATTTACTTCTAAGTGCAGCATAGCAATTTAACAATATAGCAATATAGCAATGTTGCGATATATTTACAATAAACTTCATAAAACTATAAGATATTTTTTAATTACCATTTGCGTAATGGCATTCATTTTTTTATTGTACAAAAATATTGTTCCGTGGGGAAGATTCAGAGTAGAATATAAGTTCTCTAAACAAGCGCATCCATTTTTTTCCGTACTGCGGCCGAATGGGAGGGTGGGAAATATTGCCGCTATGGATGAAGGCAACTATCAAATTATAAAAAAAGAGCCTGTTTATTTTGATATTGAAACACCCAGAAAATTTAAAAATGTTTTAATGGAGATAGAATACAAATTTCCGGAGTGGCAGAGAAAAGACTATGATTTTAAAATCGGATTATTGGCGGATAAGAATAACTGGCAATTTACGCTTGAGCCTTTGGAGAACAGCAAAATGTCGCGTCTCCTAAACGATTGGGACAATTTCCGCCAAGGCAATACGGTTTTTATGCAAGGAATTAGAAGATACGGTTCAATTGAGGAATTCTTAAATAATCTGCCGAATCGAGAAAATTTCGCCGTATATAATTATGAATTGGACGGCGAGTTAAAATTGGCTGATTATAAGGGTCAGAATGAGGATTTGGAGATTGGCAGCATCTTAAAAGGATATCATCAATTTTATACATATGTAAAAGATGAGCCGTTGGAATTTGATTTCGAGTTCGAATGCGAAGATGCACGGCAAGCGGAAGGAGCCATCAATCTGTATTATGGCAAATTGCCGGTTTTAGCCATGGATTTATGGCAAGAAGAAAAATGTTTGGATAAGGCAAGTCTCGTTAAAGAAAATTTAAGGGAAGGGGTATATAAAATTGAAATCAAAATCAATGATGATATCGCCATCAAGAAAATAAAAACCAAACAAGAATTTTTAAGTTTTATAAATAATGTTAATTTTAAAGAAATAAAAGACGGGTATAAACCGGTGGAATTGTATACTAATTCGGAAACTCTAAAAGCTGCTTCTTCCATCAAAGAGGGCTTGCAGGATATAAAAGCAGGGGATAATACTTATGGCTTAAATGAATTATTCAAGCAATTTTTGTTTGATAAGTATTCCCGCGATAATTTTTCCATGTTCGGACAAAAAAATTCTCTTGCAAAAATAAGCTTGAAAAGGGATAATATCATTATTCAAGGCGCCGGGTTATTTTCATTTTCTAAAGAAAGTTTTATTAATCCGGGAATTTCTTCTTTAGAGAATGTGGAAGATTTTAGCGATCTTCAGTATGTAATAGCCGAATATGATGAACCTGAAGTTCTAAAAGACGGGTGGAAATCAGCGAAAGCGCTTTTTGATCTCCAAGATATCGCGCGAGATAGAAACAAGTATAACTTTATCCTATCCATTTCAGGAATCGAAGAATTGCATATTAGAAAAATTAGAGGGGAATTTAGGTAGGCGCATAGTTAATTAGTGTCTGTTAAAATAGTCGCCGCAATCGGGGACAGTCCCCTTTAAATTTAATCAGCTTACTCTGTTGTAGAGACGGGGCATGCCCCGTCTAATGTGTAAATTAAGCCTTTATTTAGGAGACGGAGCAGTGCTCCGTCTCTACAGGTAAAAAATATAATTGCGGAAACTTGCGGGGGACTGTCCCCTGTCTGCGCAGGCAGGCCAACGGAAATTCTCCACTATTTCAACACTAACTAATTAACTATTTAACTAATCACTAATTAACTTATACTTTTAATAAAGAAGTCTAAAATAATATTACACATGAAGCATTTTGCAGGTATAATAGAAGATTTATTCCATATTTCCTCAGTTTTTCTTATAATTCTTTGTGTTTTTGAATTATTTTTTCCGAAATTCGCTTCTCCTTATATTAATTTGAATATTTTATTGATTATAGCCGTTTTAAGTGGTATAATAACCGTGATAAAAAGTAAGATTTAAAAAGTAAGGCATCAAAGAAGATAAGTTCATGATTTAAAATAAGATTAGAATATTAAGAAATTGAGATATTGAGATATTGAGATAATTAAATTAATAAAAATTGTTAATTGATAATTGTTAGCTTGTTTGGAGGGTAACTTGTCTTAACAATATAACAATAGAACAATATAACAATGAATTTTTATGGATAATTGCGTTTTTTGCAAAATTATAAAGGGCGATATCCCGTCTTATAAAGTTTATGAAGATGATGCCGTGTGCGTTTTTTTGGACATTATGCCCGTGAATAAAGGCCATATACTTGTTGTTCCCAAAACACATCATGAAAATATTTTTACAACGCCAGAAGAAATATTGGGAAAAATCATAGCGGCGGTAAAAAAAATAACGCCTGCGGTTTTAAAAGCGGCCAAGGCGGAAGGATTTAATTTGCTTTTGAATAACGGAATCGCTTCCGGACAAATTGTGGAGCATTTGCATTTTCATATAATTCCGAGATTTCATAATGACCGGTTAAAGTTATGGGAAGGAGGAGCCTATGAGCCGGGAGAGGCGGAGGAAATTCAAATGGCTATTAGGAATAATATCGGCGAATCCAAGGCTAATTAATTAGGGCATGGTGAAATGGAGTGGAAATTTCGGCCTGCCTGTGCGTCGCACGCAGACAGGAGTCCGACTCCCAAATAATACACTAAGGCATCGCGCCAAAATAACTTTCACATTTTGCATCCCATCTTTACGCCATCTTTGCCCGATACTCAATCGCAAAATTATCGCCGTAGCTTAGGCTACGACTCAAATTTTGCTTAATCGTATCGTACAAATCTGACGCAAAGCTGCGCGCAACTTGTAAAACTTATTTTGGCGCGATGCCTAATCACGAAATTTATGTCGCAGAATTTTCAGAAATGCAAAGAGGATTTTATTTGCGGGAAATGCGGAGCGAAAATAGAAGGCGACGGTTATACCAACCATTGCCCGCATTGTCTTTGGAGCAAGCATGTTGATATAAATCCCGGCGATAGAGCATCAAATTGCGGCGGCCTGATGAAGCCGGTTAAGCTTGAGGCTAAGGGTAAAGAAATTATAATAGTTCACAGATGCGAAAAATGCGGATATGAGAAAAGAAATAAAGCATCAATAAAAGATAAATTAGATATATTGCTGAGAAATTGATTGCTTATTCTTATGAAACCAGACGGAAAAAAAGTCATTTATGCGGTTATAATAATGGCCGTGCTTGCGGTTTTTTTTATTATATATAAAAAACCGGCCGCGGGGAAAAGATCCGCGCTGATAAATGGCAATGAGATAGAGATAGAGGTAGCCGATACTCCGGCAAAAAGGTATTTAGGCTTAAGCAATAGGGATTATTTATGCTCCGAGTGCGGCATGCTTTTTATTTTTGCGGATAAGGAAGCTCGGGAGTTTGTTATGCGCGAAATGGAATTTAATTTGGATATAATATGGATTTCCGACGGCAGGATAGTCAAAATAGATAAGGATTTGCCTGCTGAAGGAGAAAAATATGAAAAAATTTACAGTTCAGGGACAAAGGTTGATATGGTTCTTGAGCTTAATGCGGGTTATTGCGATGGACATGGGATAAAAGTCGGCGATATTGTGGAATTGGAGGGATGACGCGCTATTCCGCTGTATGCGCGCGGTCTAATTTAACATGCAGGAATTTCAATCGGTCGGGTCAAGGGACCCGACCTACCCGGGGTAGGCAGGGTCTTAAGCTCATTTTCTAAATCAAGCATTCCTCGCGTCAAGGGACCCGACCTACCCGGGGTAGGCAGGGTCCCTTGACCCTGCCTATGGCATCGCGCCAAAATAACTTTCACATTTTGCATCCCATCTTTACGCCATCTTTGCCTGATACTCAATCGCAAAATTTTCACCGTAGCTTAGGCTACGGTGAAAATTTTGCTTAATCGTATCGTACAAATCTGACACAAATCTGGGCGCAACTTGTAAAACTTATTTTGGCGCGACGCCTATGCGCGCAGGTCGAATTTAATTTGACTTTTTTAAAAATTATATTATAAGGGTGCGCAGAATATGAAATTACTCGCAATACATTCAAATGAAATATTCTTTGCGCGGGATACGGCTGATGAAGAGCTGCCGAATTTTTATGAATGGCTGGCGGAAGAAAGAGGAGTATTGGGAAAAGCATCAGTCCTGCATAAAGAATATAAAGAAAAGAAAGAGAATTCTTCTCTGTTGCGGGATATGTACAAGCTTGTGGTAGCCGGCCTGCTATGTGATGAGCTTTCGGCTTATTGCGGCAAATACAATGAATTTTACTTCAATGAACGGACTGCGAGCGAACTCTATAAATGCGGCGGCAATTTCGAAATATTTATATTCGCTTCTTATCCCGAAGAGCTTTATAAATTTTTGGAAGAGAAAGGAATAGCGGATAAGGTTTTCGGCGCCCAAGCCCGATGCGGCGCTGAAGGAAAAATAGAGGATGTTAAGGAGATTGAATTAAAAAATAGAAATGAGGTTGAAAAGGTAATGGCGAAAATCGGCTTTGCTGATAAGTTTACTTTTATTCCGGACAAGTATGGGATGGCGGAATTATTGATTGATCATATGATTGAGTATGATTTAAAATCGGATGAAATAATAGTCCTCGGCAAAAGCGAAACCGCCATTCCAATGCAAAAATTAGCCGGCAGTGTAATTGGTAAATTGGAAGAATTGTAGATATTTCGGGTCAATTTTTTTAAAGTTCATTCCATAATTTCAAACTTCATCTAAAATTCCCATGGGAATTTTATAAAGGTCGTCATTTTTTATGCCTATCGCCAATTTGCGGAAAATTTCGAGCAGATTATGGCGAGTCGTTTCATGGCGAAAGCCCTTTTCATCAACATACCAAATTGCGCCTTTTTGCTCCACTTGCAATAACAGTTTTCCTTTTAGCCTGTTCCGTAAAGACATATTTCCCGTATCATTGATTCCTGCCGGTGGAATTTCCATAAGATCAGTGTCCTTAATTCCTAACGATAATTTTCTAAAAAGAGATAAAGCGTCGCCTAAGGCGATATGGTATCGTTTATTTTCAAACGTGTCTACATACCAAATATTGCCTTTATCTTCGACTTGCAAGAGCAGTTTTCCGCTTAATCTCTTCGCTAAATTTTTATCTATCTGTTCGCCTAAAATTTTTCCCGAATTTATTGCATTCGCGCCATTTGACGGGTTTGCAGTTAAATCGCCCTCTCGGATTTTGTATAAGTTCTCGTTATTTATGCCTAAAGAGAGTTTTCGAAAAAGATCCATTAAATTTGAGAAAGAAACATAATGGCGATAACCCTCAATATCTATATACCAAATAGCGCCCTTTTGTTCGACTTGCAATAATAATTCTCCTCTTAATTTTTCCGCTAATGCCGATTTTTGAACTTGTCCGCTTCCGGAAATTGAAATTTTAGCAAGATCAGCGTCGCTGATTCCCTTTGATAATTTTTTAAATAATCCCAGCGCGTTTTCCGGAGTTACGCGGTATCTTAGGAAATTTATGGCGTCCACATACCAAATATTTCCGCGATTCTCGGTTTGCAGAAGGAATCTTCCTTTTAATCTTTTCGAGAGATTGATATCAATTTGCGCGCTTGACGCTATAGGCTGATTGAAAAGTTCCATCATTGGTTGCGATGCAATTTTCGAAGGTTTGTTTTCCAGTTCTGCCGTTGTTTCTGTTGTCTTATGCGTTAACGCCTCGTCAGGTTGCTTTATGAGGAGTTCAATTTTATCTGAAGCAGGCGAACTTTCCCGGCAGCGATTTCTAAATTTAGCATAAACGGTTTTATTGCCGTTGCCTTCAGTAAGCATCCATTCCGTTGAATTCGCAAAATCTATCCACTGCGCTCCGTCAAAATTGGAATGATTGCTTATAATCATTGTCAGAGGAGAATATGAATGATTCATGTTCTCAGCTGACAATTTTAATATTACTTTATTGTCATAAGCAGCGGTTTCATTATTATTGATAATTATGATAGGCGTTACGGGAGCCGCGCAATTTATGCCGCCGCCGCCACCACCTCCGCTTGGCGGAGCGGATGGAGGTTGATTTTCCGTTTGCGAGTAAATAATGAATTTGGTAAAGTGCTTTGTCCAGACTGTTAAATCAGAGCCGACATCTATTTTGCATTCTCCTCCTTCAGGAAGCGCGTCTCCTGCTTCTTCTGAATCTTCAACGCATGCGGCTGTTATCTTTGTAAACGCGCCGGCGCGCGAAAAACCCGCATATTTCCCGGAGTTGCCCGCTATCAAAATGCGAATCGCTTTACTTAAATTCAGCGGAAGATCGTTCGCGCCTATTTCTATTATGGATGCTATAGTTGCGGTATGGTTTTCGTCCGGAGTAACGGTTACTGAAGAATTCGAAATAATCCGCGGCAAATTAATTATCCAGTCCCAGCTTGCATCAGCTTTGATTTGAGTATCTTTTGGTATCTCCAGTTTTACATCGCCCGCGCTTGTCTTTGAATTGACGGTAATGGAATTTTGAAAATTGACCTGCTTTGTTTTTGCTCCGTTTGCTATAGCTTTAACATTCATCCTTGCATCGGCTATCTCCGAGCCTACCGTTATAGTGGAATTTTGAGATATATTTGAGCCGACCATTATCTCAGGCGCTGACGCGTCTACGGATATATTGGCGCTTAAGGCGGCTTGAGCGTCTCCCAACGGCAACACAGTAATTGTTCGGCTCATTTCTAAAGCGGCATTTCCCGCGTTATCCGTGACATTGTATTTTATATAGTAATCTCCGGGAATCGCGGTATTGACTTCGCCGTCGCTGATAATGTTTTGGGTGATGCCGCCGTCTAAAGTGTCGTAAGCTGTAGCGCCCGGATCCAAATATTGGGTGCCTTCATAAATTTTCATGTCGCCGCCGTTTAATGCGATAACAGGCGGCAAGGTATCTTTAACATTAACGGTTCTTGTAATTTCGGCTGCCTGATTTCCGGAATAATCCGAGACATTATAGGTTAAAACATACTCGCCTAATGTATTTATATCAACATTCCCGTCGATCGCAATATCGGCGCTAATATCGCCGTCAACATCGTCTATTGCGGCCGCTCCCGGCTCGTCATATTCAACGCCCGCTTCTTGAGTCAGCGGGTTATCTCCGATCAGAATTATTATCGGAGCAGTTGTATCCGCGGTTATTACCTTAACTGAAATCAAAGTCCCATTTCCTGCTTTATCTAAAATCGCAGCTTCAAAATTATTTTCTCCGATTGCGAAAGTCACTTCAACACCTTCATTTACCGCGAAATACCATCCGACGGAAGGAAAATATGCGTTATCCTGATAAGTCAGTTGTCCGACGGCTTTAGTTGCTTCTATCCAATTAACATCAAAGGCTTTTTCCGTATCAGCTCCGTCTATGTTTAAATATGCGGCTCCGTTTAAATTTTCGGCAAAATCAGGATATTCGGATGAGTCTATCGTTAAATTGTATTTATTGTTTGTCAAAGAAATGTTAGTTGCTTCTCCGTTCTTTTTAGTATAAACTAAATCGCCTAAAGCAGGGGGAATCGTATCAATGGCAAATCCCGAGAAAATTAACGGTTCGCTAATGTTTCCTGATAAATCAGTAACTGTTATCGCGCAATCGGAATATGTTCCATCCTCCATTTGGGTTAATGTAATGGAATTATGGCCGGCTATAGCGTTGACGGTATCGCTTGCGCATCCGCCGCTGTACGCGATTGCGCCCGCTTCGGTGGAACTGAATGTGTATTCAGGCGTATTGTCATTTGTAAAAGCGGGTATTGGATCAATTTCAGTTAACAACGGGGGAGCAGTATCAGGTTGGGTTCTATCAATAATTATTGCATAAGGGCTGAGATAATCATCAAACACATCCTCATTAGCGTCTTCTATTTTTACTTTTATTTTGTATTCTCCATCAAGGAGCAAGGTGTCTTTAGATGATAATGAACCATCCCAATATTTTACGCATTGGGATTTCCCGTCGCAGTCATTGCCAGGATAATAATATCTATATATTCCGGAATCGGATGAATTTTCTATTTTTATGGATACCCAGTCAACATTTTTATTCGCGTTTAAAATTATTCCAACTGTTTCTCCAAGATTCGGATTAAACGCGGCATTGTTTTCCGCTCCGTTTAGCGCATAATTTGTAATAACAGGCGGCGTAACATATAAAAGCGCGTTATACGCGTTTATTCTTTTTCCGGTAACGGTTTTTCCCGATAAAGAGGGAAGAGGGTCGCCTGTTGAGAGAATCGCGTTTTTGACTTTTGCGGAAGTTAATTCGGGTTTATACCCCAAAATCAATCCTGCCAATCCCGCCGCATGCGGCGCCGCCATAGAGGTGCCATGCATATTCCGATAATCTGAATCCAGATAGGCGCTGTAAATATCTACTCCGGGCGCTCCGATGTCAACTGATATGTTGCCGTAATTGGAAAAATTTCCCAGAGCGCCTGTTTTATTGATAGCGGCAACGGAAACAATGTTGCCGAGATCAAAATCAGAAGGGTAAGTGTGTGTAATTTCATTATCGTCTCCTATCCAATCCTCGCCTCCATTGCCGGCCGCGGCTATAACTAATCCTGGGAAATTATTTATTGCATTATACAGTTCAAGGTCGAAATAATTTCCTCCCCAGCTTGCGTTTATTATTTTAGCTCCGTTATATTTTGCGAAATTAATGCCGCTTATTATGTCATCGCTTTCCAAAGTTCCTTCGGAGCCGCATTTAATTGCCATTATTTTGATATTTGGAGCGACTCCGATTACGCCGATGCCGTTATTTTTTACCGCTCCGATCGCGCCCGCGATATGAGTGCCGTGCCCGAAAGTGTCCATTGGAAATTTATCATTATCCTCAAAGTCGAATCCATGTTCGCATTCCCCCAAAAATTCGCCGTTTTTATCCAAACATTGACTGCCGTCCCACATATTAGCCGCAAGATCAGGATGGTCGTACGCAACGCCGGTATCAATTACCGCAACGATTACTTCATTTTCCTCGCCTTCGGAAATATTCCATGCTTGGGGCGCGTCTATGTCATTATCGCTCGCGTCATCCAATCCCCAAAGCAGATCCTTGTAAGTATCGTTTGTGTCAATTGCCGCGATATGATAAATATAATTGGGCTGAATATGTTCAATATCCGGATCATTTTTTAACCTTTCGATTACATCCTCCACAGATTCATTTCCTTTTGTTTTTAAAACTGAAATGTTGCTTTTCCAGATGTCTTTTTTTCTTTCCAGCCCTTTAGCAAGGGCGAAACTTTTCGCTTTTACTCTGCCGGAATATCGCTCCAGATCTAATTTGCCGGTTTTAAATTTTACTAAAACCTCGCCTTGCGCGTAAGGCAAAGTTTTAGAATCCCGGGTATTATGATTGCTAACCCATAGATTATTTTGGGTTATAGATTTTGCTTTGATCTTAGCCGCCGCATTATCTCCTGTTATAATTTGGCTTGAAATAAAAAAAAGAATTACCGAATAAAAAAATATTTTTTTCATAAATTATATTTTATATAAATATACCGCCAATTCATTTTTACCGGGCTTGTCGATTATTTCCGGTTCCCAGCCTTCAACTTTAAAAACATAAGATATTACGCGGGCTCCCGGTTTTGCCTCGCGTTTTATTTTTTCTTTCAGCTTATTTTTTATTGTTTTCGGCATTCCGAAAAAATATATAACATCAGCTTTTGACAAATCTTCATTAAATAAATTTTTCCATTTAAATTGCAGGTGGATATTGAAATTTAAGATCTGCCTTATTTTGCAGATTATGAATAAAGGAATCGCCATTTCTATGCCTATGGCTTTTGCATTAAAATTTTTCGCGGCGAATATTACGGTTTTACCGTCTCCGCATCCCAAATCATAAAAAATTTCGCCGGGTTTCAGATCCGCGAGTTTAAATATCCGTTTTAAATCCCGATTTCTGCATGGAACCCACGGAGCGAATGATTTAGCGGCCGCTGCCGTGGTTGTTGCGATGATGAGAAGCAGGATTATGATAATTGATAAAATAAGCGTTTGCATGTAGTTCCTATTTAAATTTGCTTTTATTTTAAATGATAAATAAGTTTTTTGTTTTTGATTTTAGGCAGAGGGGTAGGGGTGAATGCGGGTTATCCGCAGTTTTCATCCTGTCTTATCTGGATAAACTTTGATTATCAGACACACACTTTTTAATAGAACTCCACCCAAACCCTCATCTCACAAAAAGATGAAAATTTGGGCGGAGCCCCGCCATTCCTTATGAATTTAGTATGAAAGGCGGGATGTAGCCAGATACACGCTGTTATGCGATGTAGTCAGAAATTTCCTCTTCCTGGCAATTTATTCTTCGTCTTTCTTTTTCTCCTGAACTTCCATACCTCTTTCATCAACTTCTAATCCTGCAGGGATATCTTCTTCGAGAAATCCCCACGCCATAAAGCCATTACGAGTGTCGGTGCTTATTTCATCCTTACCCTTAATTTTAATTTCTTCTGTTTTATCGAATAAAGCCCATCGTCTCAATGCAGTCCCATCAGGAAGAACTTGAAATTGCTCAGGAGTTATTCGATAAAATTTTCTTCCTTCTTTTTCGGGTGAAGGAGGCCCCGTTTCTGGTGATTTCATAGTAATGTTGGTTAAATTATTAAACTGACTAAATTATATCACAAGCTATGTTCGACCGAAATAAATTGCCAAAAAAAATCTTAAAAAATAAAAAAGAAATTTTTGGCTATTTCACATAACTCGTTTTTATACAAACTTCGTAACTACTCAGGTAGTCCAGCAGAAATTTCCCTGAAATATCCTTTGTAGCGAGGTTAATATATTAAGTTTCCGTTTTTTCTTTTTAATTTTCTGCTTCTCTATTTACAGCTTCGCTTCAAGTGCTAAATTCCTCTGAATACACTAACTGCCATGGACATTTATTTTTCGTGTAATTGTTTTTACCGCGATTATGCTCTTTTAATCTTTTTTCTAAATTATCAGTTTGACCGATGTAATAGCTTTTGTTATATCCACTTTGGATAATGTAAATATAATACATGCGGAACGGACGGGACTTGAACCCGCGACCTTCTGCGTGACAGGCAGACGCTCTAACCAAACTGAGCTACCGCTCCATTTCTCAAAAAAACAAAAAAGCAAAACCTGCCTGCGCAGGCAGGAAACAAAAAATCAAAATCTTGCTATAAAAACTATACCAAAAACAGGCAAAATGTCAAGTTTGAGCTTCCTCATTTTTTCCTTTTCTCCCTTTTATATCCGGATAAAATTCCTTTATCAATACGATTATCGAGGTCGTTACCGGGATAGCTAGTAAAATGCCTAGAATTCCCGCGATTTTCGCGCCTATCAATAAAGCGAATATTATTATTATAGGGTTTAATCCGACGGCTTTTTCCATAACTTTAGGTTGTAGAATATTATTTTCAATTTGCTGAAGCGCGAAATATAGGATTATAACAAGCAACGCCTTGGATGGAGATTGCGCGAAAGCAAGGAAAATAGCCGGTACGGCGCCGATAATAGGCCCAAGGTAGGGGATAATTTCAGTGAGTCCAGCGATTAAGCCGAGCGTAAGGGCGTAATCAACCCGCAGAATCGAAAGCCCGAGAAAAGCGAAAATCCCTACGATTATCATTAAAATGGCAATGCCTCTGACCCATAAGCCGATTTTCTCTTCCAATTTTTCCGCAATTTTTAATGTCCGTTCACGGTATTTCGCGGGTAGTATGAGATTGGCTATTCTTTCCGCGGCGTTTTTTTCCAAAGTCATGTAAAAAGTAATAACAAGAATAAATATGAAAGAAGTTACTCCGCCGAAAATAGAACTGATTCCGGTAAAAATATTTCCCGCGAAATTTGAGAGGATATCTTCGAGGCTTGCGGAAATTTTATTTAAGTTAGCGATCCAACCATGATTCGCGGAATACTCTCTAATCATTCCGAAACTTTGCGATAATTTATCCAAATACCCCGGGAGTTTATCCGCCAGCTGGCTTATCTGGGATACTATCGGGGGCAGTATTAAAACGAACGCGCCAGCCATAATTCCAAATAGAAACAGATAAACAATAGTTACCCCTATGCCTCTCGGAATTTTTTTTCGTTCAAGCCAATCAATTAACGGTTTTAAGGCGGCAGCCAACAGAAGCGCAATCAAAAATATTCCAACAATATTCTTTATGTAATATAAAAACCAAAGGCTGATTAGTATGATAATAGTCTTTATAATAGTGGCCGTTGTTATGTTTATGCTTAGGATTTTGTTTTTCATATTATCCACAAATCAACAAATCTCCTCACAAATCTACAAATATCTTCGAACTATCGTTGGTGCGAATTTGTAAATTTGTGAAAGGATTTGTAGATTTGTGGGAGGAAAAGTTTTTCATAGCATTAACCCCTGTTTTTTTATGCCAGGTTGGAAATGTTGCTCTTATTATACTTTAACAGCAGGGAACTGTAAAGTAATTTGTGTGCCGACATTTTCCATTGAGTCAACTAGAATTTTTCCGTCCATCAATTCAACTAATTGTTTTGTTATCCAAAGCCCAAGACCTGTGCCTGTTATGTTTAATGTTTTTTCATTCCTTACTCGGTAGAATTTTTCAAATAGCCTTTCTCTTGCCTCTGCCGCTATGCCCATCCCAGTATCTTTGATTTTTATTTCAAAAATATTCTTTTTTTGTGAAGTTATTATTTCTACGCCGCCTTTTTCTGTGTATTTTATAGCATTTCCGATTAAATTGATCAATATTTGCTTAAATCGGTCGCTATCAATATTAAGCATCGGCAAAATTTCCGCATGAGGAGAGTATTTTAGTTCTAAATTTTTTGCGTCAGCCTGAACTTTTAATTCTTTCAATATCTCCTTGATAATTTTTTCCGGCTCCGTCGGAGCGCATTCTAATTTTATTCTCCCTTGTTCTATGCGGCTGACATTCAAAAGGTCTTCGATCAAATCGGCAAGCCTTGTTGATGAGGATTGCACGATTTCCAAGCTTTCTCTGACCTCATTGTTTATCTCGCCGAATGAACCGTCTAATATCATTGAATTATATCCGCGAATCGCCGTAATCGGAGTCCGCAATTCGTGGGAAGCCATGGAAATGAATTCATCTTTCATTTGATCGACTTCCCTTATTTTTTTATATAAAATCGCATAATCCCATAATCTTACGGCAGCCGCTAAAAAGAGTATGATTATAAAAACCGTAAGCAGCAATAGAAAGAATGAAGCGTTTTTATTATAATTGGTAAGCTCATCAACTATTTTTGAAGAGAGTTTGATTGATAAAAGAGAATGTTTTTCTCCTTTTGCGTTAGACATCGGCATCGCAAGGAGCCAAAACCGATCTTCTTTCGGCGCGTTTTCAACTTCTCCCTCCTCATTCTCCGAAGTTATCGCAAGCCTTAAGGAATCAGTGGCAAGTCCGTCGTTATCTGGCTGCATCCAGGCGATATTATAATAATAGAACTGCCGCGATTCGCCCGCGGTTTCCTCATCGGAACTTGCTATTACTTTGAAATTTCCGTTTTCCGGAATAAGAATCGATATGTCTTCTATATCGTTATTTTTCAGAAGCAGAGTTTTTATTTTCGGCTGCAACTTTTCAAGGCTGTCCAAATCATTTTTTAAGAGAGAATATATTGACCTTCCTAACGACAGAGCCTGCCTTTGGAGAGTCGCGTCAATGCCTTTATTATATTTGTTGATTATAAAAATCGTGTTAAAGGCGACTAATAAAGGAATTAAAATAATTAAAAGAATGCCGTAAATAAGCTGGAGCGTTTCTTTGTTTTTTATTAAGAATTCTTTTATACGCATAAAAATATTTGGTATAACATTATATAGGGGCTGGTGATTTTATTTGTCATTCTGAACGGAGCATAGCGTAGTGAAGAATCCCATAGTTCAGCGCACTTTGCCACGGGATTCTTTCGCTCCTGCGTCGCTCAGAATGACAAAATCACCAGACCCTATATAGTTGGAAGAGTCATTTAGAAATTGCGCTAAACATTATATTTCCTCTCCTTTTTTTAAAGAGAGGTAAGAGCTTCAATCACATTCGCAACTAAAAACCATAAAACAAAATTTTTCTGTTTTGGGCGAAGGGCAGAGGGGAATTTCCGCTAAAGGCGGATCAGCCTCTGGTTGAAAAGGGATGAATTACCTTTGCCTAAAAACTCCTTATTTTAATTTATCCATATAATCAATTAATCTCTCAATCTTATCCCACTTCAAAGCATCATCAGTGATTTCGTTAGTATGCATAACTGGGTTTCTAACCGGACCTACATCATTGGTGTTTTTTACCATTTTTCCATGAAATTTTTTCAGAGTACCTTTATTCTTTATTTTTAAGTCCACAATTTCACTTAGATCGTATAAATCAGTGTAGTTTAAATAATGCTCTTCTTTAACAATTCTTCCTATAAGGGGATGCAGTTTTTCATCAGCTTTTCTTTTACCACGAATACTCTTAATTCTATCAATAACTTCTTTTTCGTCTTTTTCTGAAAGATCAAAATCTTCCTCTTTTATATTTTTATTCTTTATATATTCTCTAAATAAGTTTTCTAAAATATACAGGTCCTGGTAAAGCACTGTATTTTTCTCTGACAATTCTTTAAGTTTATCTTTTAATCTTTTTTTTGTTTCTTCATCGTTAGTTGTTTCGTCAATTTTCTTTTTAAAATCTTTTTCTCTTTCATTTTTACTTTGCTCCATTTTTGCTATATATTTAGGAATACCGCCATGATTTAAATCCCAATCTTCTTTTATCTCTCTTCTCCATGGAGACCAGTCCTTGATTACAATTGCTATGATTGATTTTAATTTTTTGATAAATTCTTGAAATAAGGGATCGTCTTTAATAA
>Ga0154643_1066_pt2 | contig 22644 bp, 33 predicted proteins | sample Rifle2008BG13ft_FD_116072 | JGI IMG/M metagenome (GOLD analysis project Ga0154643, IMG submission 116072) | Candidatus Falkowbacteria bacterium RBG_13_39_14
TCAACTCCCCTTTTCGGCCTAAATACTTAATTTCCAGCTCGCGTAATTTTTGCGACTCTTTTGCCGCTTTTATTTCATCCAGCGCCTTTTCTTTAATTTTCTTTAACTCATTTTGCATATTTTTTCTACCGACTTTTAAGTCGGGTCAGGGTACTTTAGGCATCGCGCCAAAATAAGTTTTACAAGTTGCGCCCAGATTTGTGTCAGATTTGTACGATACGATTAAGCAAAATTTGAGCCATCCCGCAGTACTGCGGGGCGGTGAAAATTTTGCGATTGAGTATCGGGCAAAGATGGCGTAAAGATGGGATGCAAAATGTGAAAGTTATTTTGGCGCGATGCCTTAGTACCCCGAAGTTTTTCCAAGCGAGCACTAAAATACTCGAACCCGCACTAAAGTGCGGTAGAATATCAACCTATTTCTTTCCCAGCGACACCATCAACCCTTCAAATGCCGCAAGAGCGACAACCAAAAAAAGCACATTCCACCATGCCAAAATTCTCTTGCTCTGCAACATTAAAATAACAACAAATAAGAAAGAAAATAACAATGCTTGCCTTAATGAACTCTTCACTTCCCTGAAAATGATTTCCTTTTTAAATAAAAAAATTCTGATAACCGATCCGAGTATTGCTAATGTCCCTATAAGAGACAGGAAGAGACTGGAGTAAAATAATAACAATGCAATTGCGCCGTTTGCCGGATTTATATTAAAAATTACCAAAACAAACATTGCCCAGCACAGAATTGTTCCCAAAATCATTATAGTTAAGAATTGCTTTAGGTTCATAAACACGCAAGTCAAATTACAAATTCAAAATTATAAATCCTAAATAAATTACAAATCCAAAGCATTTAAATTCAAAATTCCGTATATATAAAGTTCCTTTTGAATTTTGAATATTGTAATTTATTTGTAATTTATTATTTTGTATTTGGTGCTTATATCTTATATCCTACCACATAATCTCCCGCATTTCAACAGCTATATTTTATACTATCATCATCGCGTCTCCAAAACTGAAAAACCTGTAATTATGATTTTTAGCCTCTTCATAGGCTTTAATGATCAACTTCCTCCCGTTATCATTTCCACAAAAAGCGCTTACCATTAAAAGCAGGCTTGATTTTGGAAGATGAAAATTGGTTATCAAAGCGTCAATTGCTTTAAATTTATAACCTGGATAAATAAATATGCCGGTCCAGCCTTTAAAAGGTTTGAATTTCCCATTCTGATCGAAAACAGATTCTAAAACTCTTGCGGCAGTCGTTCCGACCGCAATAATCCGACGCCCGTCTTTTTTTGCTTTGGTTAAAAATTCTGCCGTTTTCTCATCCAATTCGCAATACTCTTTATGAATTTTATGTTCCTCTATATTTTCAACCGCCATCGGCCTGAATGTGTCCAATCCTATATGCAACAATACTTCTTTAAAAATCACTCCTTTCTTTTTAAGATTCGTTATTAACTCCGGAGTAAAATGCAACCCCGCTGTCGGCGCGGCCGCGGAACCTAAAATTTTTGAATAAACCGTCTGGTATCTTTCCTTAAAGGTATTCACATTGTCCGATTTTATATAAGGAGGCAAAGGGACCGTACCGATAGCATCCAAATCTTTTACTATATCCTCGTTAAACTGAACCAAGCGAATTCCCTCTTCCAATTCTTTTAATATTTTCATTTTTATTGGATAGACTCCCCTCCTTACTAAGGATGGGTTGGGGGTGGTTTTTTCCTTATCTATCATTATCTCATCTCCAGCCCGCAGCCTCTTCGCCGACCTTACCAATACTTGCCATATGTTTTTCCGCGTAAATTCCGCGTTGCTATCCGCGTCATTCCGCGGAGATATTGTCCCCCTCGTTTTACTTTCTTGCTTAATTAAACCCATATTCCTGTCCTTGCTAATATCACTTAACAACAAAATCTCCACCTGAGCTCCGGTGGATTTTCTGCCGAATAACCTCGCCGCCATCACCTTGCTATTATTAACAACTAAAACATCTCCTTTCTTTAAAAATTCTCCAATATCATAAAATTTTTTATGTTCTATTTTCCCTGCGGCTCTATCCAAAACCATCAACTTCGAATGATCTCTCGGTTCGCAAGGCGTCTGGGCGATAAAATGTTTCGGTAAATTATAATCAAATTCTGATAATTTCATATAAGTTATAGCCATAGCGGGTCAAGGGACCCGCTCTACCCATGGGTAAGGTTGGGGCATATGCCCAGAGACAATTCTATACCCTCACTTCTTCGCCCATCTCCCATAAGATATCAAAAATATTGCGGAATACTTTAACAAGCGTCTTATTTTTAATTTCAATAATCATCGGTTCGGTTGCGGAATGCAAAAGCACGCTTTCATCGCCCAAGACATTAAAATTGCCGTCTCTCTCAAATTTCCGATCAATAAATCGAAACTCGTTTAATTTCGGATATTTTTTTAAATGAGCCATATCTATATCGTCCCGATTAAAAAGTATAGATTTCCATTTAATTTTTCTTTGCGCTTTAATCTTCTCATATTTGGCAAAATCTTTTCCGAAATATTCAAAATACTTATCTCCGATAGATCCCGCTATATAATCAGTCGAGCCGACCGGCATCTTTTTAATGGATTCTATCCAAAAACGGCGGTATGATTCCATCCCTTCATAAATCGTGATTTCCGGCATTCTTTCATCTATAACATCTTTTAATTGCGGGATTAAATTCTCCGCAATTTCTTTTTGCCTCACAACATCTTCCAAAATGCGCGAAGGATTTGTTATTTGAAAATAACTGATTTTATTTTTTTCCAATTGAAAAACTAATTTGCGATAAATAAGTTTGTCTAATGTTTCATAAACCACGCTCCTATGAAGGCGCGTTTTTTTTATAATGGCTCCCGCCGAGGTTTGACCTGCCTCCAAAAGCGCGGAATATACCTTAGCCTCATTGGCGGAGAAATTTAATTCCTGAAGCTGTGTTAGAATTTTTGTATTCATATGGTTTTTAAATTAGGCTGCGCGCATCAGGTGGAGACGCGTCATCCCGAGGAGCCCATTCGACTTGGCTCAGATAATCTCCGCAACGAGGGATCCCCTGAATCAGTGCCTCGCGCCATGGGATTCCTCCGCCGCAAGCGGCGTTCGGAATGACGCGAAAAAAGTGAAATTCCTGTGTTATCGCACAACGATTATCGTAGGCGACAGCTCAAGCTGGCGCTTGATATATTATCTCATTTTTTGCTAAAATAAGCAAGTTTTAACTTTGTCGTCGAAAATCGTTGACAAATATTAAAAAATGCGCTAAGATGCTTTATTAACATGAAATATCGACTCATGTTAATGCCTAAAAACTTTCGCGAGTCTCGAAAAATGTTCTTTTTAAACCTGCAATAAGGGGTCAAACAGAATATTGCCATAGCGGGATAGTAAGTTCCCCCCTTGCTTTCAATATAAATCTAGATTTATTGCTCTCGCTAAATTATTTGGATATAGCTAAACTCTCATAGTAAGAGAGGGGGGAAAGGGGGGTGTTAGACCTTTATTAGTTGCTGTTGAAATAGTCCTTGCGCGTCATTCTGAACGGAGCATAGCGGAGTGAAGAATCCCATGATTCAGCGCATTTTACGAGGGGATTCTTCGCCCTCCTATCATCGGGCTCAGAATGACGCGACTATTTCAACAGACACTTATTAGCAAGTTGCCCCCGTTATCTTTTTAGCTTTTCTTATATGGTTGGTGCTATGGCAAATTTCTGTATGATCCGCAATAAGGAGTGATTTAAACCAAAAATTAACAAAGCAGAAAGGAGTAAGGAATGGATAACAAATTAGCCAATCAAATGTTAGGATTTTGTGAGGGCGCTGATGAAGCAATACGGAAAGAAATTGGAGAATTATTCCGAAAACTAAATGAAAAACAAATAAGCGCCGTTGTGGCGGAATTTACATCATGGGAAGCTTTAATATTAGATTATAGCCAGAGGATATATCCACCAGATTCACTATTAACTCATGTTGTTTTTCACATGGCATCTCGAAAAAGACACCCCGCCTTCTTTAAAATAAATGCTAAAAGCCAGTAAATTTCATCAGGCTGTCGGGCTGTGAATATCTTACATTCACAGCCTTTTTCATTTCCTAATCTGCGAATAAAGACATCCGCAATAATCCTGTCGGTAAAAATCATAAACGCGCGCAATTTCCATGCTCTTTTTAAATCCGTCTTGTTTTTTGAAATCGCTCTCCAAAAACGCGATATTATACTCGTCCTCCAGATTCTTTCCGATGCAGTTTATGACGCTTGCGCTTTTATGGGGGCTAATCGTTAAAGTAGTTCCCCAAATATCGAAATTATTCTCTTTCGCGAAACGGGCAGTCTTTTCCAGCCTTTTTGAAAAGCATATGCCGCACCTTCCGCCCTTTTCAGGATCAGCGGCATGATCAACAGTCCTGTTAAACCAGTCAGGCGCGTCATATTCGGCTTCAATTAAGCCAATCCCTTTCGCTTTGGCAAATCGTTTGATTTCCGAAAGCCTCCTCGTATATTCATATTTAGGCTGAATATTTGGATTATAAAAAAAGAGCGTCAAGATGAAATCCTTGGCCAATTTCCCTGCGATATAAGCCGCGCATGGAGCGCAGCAGCTATGCAATAATAATTTTTCTTTATTCATAAGATTTCTATTGGAAAAAATCTACGCACATAGGCAGTCTGCGCGTCATCCTGAGGAGCGAAGCGACGAAGGATCCCCTTAATCAACGCCTCGCGCATGGGGATTCTTCGCCTCGTTCCCCTGCCTGCGCAGGCAGGTCGGCTCAGAATGACGCGGAAAAAATTAAAATAGCCGCTATACTGGATAAAATAACTCATCATATACTTCCCTCGTCTCTCTCACCATCTTCTCCAAACTAAAATCACCAGCCTTTTGATATGAGCTCTCTCCCATCTTTTCCCGCAACTCTTTATTCTTTAATATTGATTTTATTTTTTCCGCCAAAGCGCTTTTGTCTTTTGGCAAAACAAGAAAACCGTTATCGCCGTCGCCTACAATTTCAGGATTTCCGCCGACTTCGGTCGAAACAATCGGCAACCCCGCCATTAGCGCTTCAAGCAATGTATAAGACAATCCTTCCTTAATTGAAGGAAGGCAAAATACATCAAAGGCGCGGAAATATTTATACGCGTCCGGTATCGCGCCGATTATAAAAAATTTATCCGCTAATCTCTTATCCTTTACAATTTTTCTTAATTTATGTTCCAGCTCGCCTTTTCCGATTAAAATAAAAGCCGCATTAGGCATATCAGCTACAACTTCTCCTGCCGCTTCTATAAGATATTTAAGACCCTTGTTTTCATAAAAATTAGCGACCGTCCCCACAATTTGCGCTTCCGGAGATTCTAACGCGTTTCCTGAAAAGTTCGAATTCACAGCGCCAATTCCAGCATTAACACCCCCCTTACCCCCCTCAAGGGGGGATATAAAATTCTTCAATTTTCCCCTTGCCTCCACCTTGCCTAAAATCTCGTCTCTCTTTTTCAAATCAACTCCGTTATGAACAACCGTAATTTTATTTTTACCGACTGCTTTCTTTTCAAGCGCCGATTTCATATCATATAATGACACAGCAATAACTTTATCCCTCATCCATGAACAAACTTTCTCCAACCATAAGTAAAATAAATAAATTAAAATTGAAAGATTTTCATTAAATACAAAACCATGCGCGGTATAAATTACTTTAATATTTCCCCCTTTTTTAAAGGGGCCTGCCTGCGCAGGCAGGGATACTTGTCCGCCGTTTTGGCGGAAAGGGGGATTTTTAAGAAGATTATAAACCCATGCTGCCGCTGTCCCAAGCATCCCCGCTTTGCTGCTGTTCAAATGCACGATATCCGGTTTGAATTTGCAAATAATTCTAATCAATGAAAAAAATTCAATCGCGTCATGATACGGATTTATAGCGCGAATCATATGTTTTTCCCTGAATAACGACAATTTATCCGATTCAAGGCTTGCCAATTTATTTAACAAATCCGCTTTTTCAGTTCCCGCCGCAACGCCTGCTTCCATTCCTTCATCTAAAAAACTTTTAGTTAAATCATAAACATATTTTTGAGCGCCGCCCCATTCGGATTGAGTAACTATGTATAAAACTTTTTTTATAGCCATAAAAAAAGAAATCCTAAATTCAAAATTATAAATCCTAAACAAATCACAATGTTCATTATATAATACTGTAAAAAATTTCTAATTTCTAATTTCTAATTTCTTTCCTATATCTCCTCACCGCCCATATTCCCACAACAACCATTACCGCGAAAAGCATCCCTAATGCCACGAATCTTCCTTTACTCTGCAAAAACAAAGAAGTGATTCCAAAAATAGCTGTAATAAGATATAGAAACAGTACCGCGCCGCGATGAGAAAAACCGGCATCCAATAAACGATGGTGCAGATGTTTGCGGTCGGCTTGGAAAATACGATTACCCATGCTTCCTACCTCCGAAAAATCCCTCCTGACCTCCCTTTGAAAAAGGGAGTAACCACCGAACACCCTCCGCCCAATCACCCATAGAACATCCAAAATAGGAATCCCCATTACTAAAAGCGTTACCGCTATTTTGCCTTGCGAGAGTATCGCCAAACTTGCCAGTAAAAAGCCGCACATCGTGCTTCCTCCCTCGCCTAAAAATATTTTAGCAGGATTAAAATTAAAAATCAAAAAACCCGCGGCTGTGCCCGCTAAAATAATCGAAAGCAAAGCAACCTGCGGAATTATATAAACCTTACTCAAAGAGGCGCCGAAAATTACAATCGCTCCTATAGCCGTAATTCCGGCTGCCAGCCCATCCAACCCATCCAGCAATTTCGTCGTATAAATCATTCCTAAAATCCAAAAAAATGTAATTAGATCAGACGGCAACGAAATCTTATACGGCAATCTATTCCACTTAAATAAAACTATTTTCCATAAATCCAATTTTATAACTCCCCCGAACGGATTTGTAATATAGGTTATGGCAACCCCTGATATAATAACCACAATTGATGCCAAGATCGGCGCTATTATTGAATATTTAGGTTTTAATTTATACTTGTCGTCCAAAAATCCTCCGATCATTAAAATCAAAGCGCCTATAAATATGCCTAATAAATGTTTTGGCAGAATAGAACTTGTAGAAAATAAAATGCGATCTGTTCTAAAAGCATAATAAGCAGCTATTGCAAAAAATCCCAAAAAAATCGCCAAGCCACCTAATAATGGGATCGGTTCACTATGCAGCCTCCGTTCCGAAGAATCAGCCGGGTCATCAATGATTTTATACTTCAATGCCAGCCGCTTTATAATTAAAACCGCAGGGATGGCGATTATGAATGATATTGTGAGTGGGATGATGTACATGGCTCTATTGTTATATTGCTCTATTGTTATATTGCTCTATTGTTGTATTGCTCTATTGTTATATTGCTCTATTGTTATATTGCTCTATTGTTATATTGCTCTATTGTTATATTGCTCTATTGTTATATTGCTCTATTGTTATATTGCTCTATTGTTGTATTGTTATATTGCTATATTGTTGTATTGTTGTATTGCTGTTATTTTGTTATTTTAGCTGAAACTGTGTCGCATAGTTCCTTCCCACCGCGGGGTTGATTACCCATTTTTAAAGAGCCTGCCCTGAGCTTGTCGAAGGGGGTTTCGGCTGCCCGCATGGCAGACGGGGGATAGGGGGTGCACTCCCCCCTTTCTTAAAGGGGGGTTGGGGGCCTGCCTGCCTGCCTGCGCAGGCAGGCGCAGGCAGGGGATTTTTCGACGGCACAGCCTCCTCGCTTTCTCCATACAATCGGACGCGTTTTTAGTTTTAGCGGGAACATGTGATACGCGCCATGTTTACTAAACTTCATATTCCTACCACGGAAAAATCCCCCCAGTTCCGCAAGCGGAACTGACCCCCTTTTTTAAAGGGGGTAAACCGCGCTTTCCCCAGAAAATCTAAATCAAAAAAATCCCTCGCTAAAAGAGGGATCATTAAAATCCAAAATCGTTATTCAATCTGTCTAAGTCGCATCTCCTCATATACCCCTCCATTATACCACATCCCCGAATCATATTCCAGACTCCGCATTATCCGTGCTCCGTGTGAATCCGTTTCTTCCGCCAAAGGCGGACAAGTATCCGTGAAAATCCGTCTATGCTGCAATCTCCAGTATCTTTATTTTCGTATAAGGCTGTCTATGCCCTAGTTTCCTTCGATATCTGACTTTTCTTTTATATTTTATCACATTTATCTTTCTATCTCTTCCCTGCTCCACTATCTCAGCGCTAACTTTTGCGCCCGAAACCAAAGGAGCCCCTATTTTAACATCCTCCTCTTTATCATCAGAAACCAAAAGAACATCCTTTATTTCGATTTTATCACCCTTCTCTCCTTGCAATTTCTCAACTTTCAAAATATCATCCTCTTTAATCTTATATTGTTTCCCCCCTGTTTTAATAATGGCTATCATATTATATATTATCTCCCACAAATCAACAAATCTTCTCACAAATTTACAAATTTGACTTTTTTATTTTTTTAAAAATTTCAATCCAATTTGTATTATTTGTGTAAGGATTTGTAGATTTGTGGGACATTAAAATTCCTCATACTCGCGCATAACTAATTGCGCGTTTATTGCTTCCATTATTTCAATTACAACGCCTACGATAATCAAAAGGCTTGCGCCGCTAACCATTAGCGTACTTACATGTATAAATTGCTGAATGCCAATCGGAAGAATCGCTACCAATCCAAGGAATAAGGAACCTCCAAGCATGATTCTGTTCGAAACAAAATCAATATATAGAGCAGTCGGCTTTCCCGGCCTTATACCGGGTATAAAAGCTCCTTGCCTTTGCAAGTTCTCAGCCATTTGATCCGGATGAAATACTATGGCCGTATAAAAATATGTAAAGCCGACTACAAGCAAGAAGAAAATAGCCGCATAAAAAGCTTGATTTTGGAATAAGCTTGTTACAAATTGCGCGGAATTCACAAAAAAGGCGCTTTTCGCCCTTAAGAAAAACTGCGCAATCATCGGCGGAAACAATACGACGGAAATTGCAAATATGATCGGAATCATACCCGCTTGAAGCACTTTTATAGGTAAAGATGATTCCATCCCGCCGTATGTCTTATTGCCTCTGATCTGGCGCGCGTAAGATATGGGAATTTTTCTATAACCTTCCGTTACTGCGATAATCGCGATAATCATCCCTGCTGCAATCGCCGCGAGAATAGCCAAATTAATTATTTGGGTCTTATCAAAAATGGCTATTGTTTGTTTTACCGCTTGCGGCAAATGTGAAACTATGCCTGCAAAAATTAAAAGGGAAATACCGTTGCCTATTTGCTTCTCTGAAATCAATTCGCCTATCCACATTAAGAAAACCGTACCTGCCGTTACCGTAACTATTGTCGTTAAAAATTGCAAAAGCCCCATTTGGCCTATAATTTGGCGGGAAGACTGCTTTAGAAGAGTTATCATCGCAACAGCTTGCAAAGCGGCCAGCGGCACTGTCAACAATCTGGTATATTGATTTATTTTTTGGTATCCCGACTCGCCTTCTTTTGAAAGTTCCTCAAGTTTCGGTATGACGACTGTCAAAAGTTCAACAATGATAGCCGCCGTAATGTAAGGTCCGATTCCAAGCAATACCACCGAAAAATTTTCCATACCGCCGCCGGAAAACATATTCAACAAACCTAAAAATTGGTTTGCGGAAAAAAATTCTTTCAATGCCCCCGCGTCAACACCCGGCATAGGCACATGAGCGGCAAATCTAAAAATTACAAGCATTGCCAGAACAAATAAGATGCTCTTCTTTAAATCAGGGATCTTGAATATTTGTTTTAATTTATCAATTATCATAACTTGGAACTCGTAACTTAAAACTTATAACTCAAAACTCTATTTGCGAAAGCCACACAGCCAACAATTTTTTTATAATTTCGAAAAATCACAGTTATAAATTAAGCCTTCGGCGCATAGTCGCGCGTCATCCCGAGGAGCGAAGCGATGAGGGATCCCCTGAATCAGCGCGCTATACCTTGTCCATCTCTCGCGCCAGGGGATTCCTCTCCGCCTTTGGCGGATTCGGAATGACGCGGAAATATTTCAATTCCTGTACAGCAAGTTATAAATTATGAGTTTATTGCGCCGCCGTTTTTCTCAATTTTCTCTCTTGCGCTTTTTGAAACTTCGCATCCGCTAACTTTTAAACCTTTTACTTTAAGTTCTCCATTTCCTAAAACTTTTACCCCTTTCTTAACGGTTTTAATCAATCCTTTTTTATATAAATTCTCAACATTAATTTCCGAGTTATCAAAAAACTTATTATTCAATTCCGACACATTAACAATCTGGACATCTTCTTGCAACCTCTTAAAACCTCTCAACTTAGGGATAGAAGAGAGCAATTGTTTGAATCCTTTGATCTTCAATCCCCCTTTTCCCCCGCTTCTTGACCTCTGCCCCTTAATTCCCCGCGTACTATAAGTACCGTGTCCTGACGCATTGCCTCGTCCGACCCGTTTTTTCGATCTATTACCTTTCGGCTTTTTTAGGTTATGTAATACTAACATACAAATTATCACAATCTAAAACCAATGTCCGCTAATCACGGAGCAGACAAATGCAGACAAATTCGTTAATATTCGTGATTCGCGAAAATTAGTTCTTTATTTGTGGAAATTAGTCAGTCGCTCCAACGCCAGCATAGTGGCTTGCACATTATTTATCTTGTTACTCGCGCCTAAAATTTTTGCTACGACATTCTGAATACCGCTTAATTCAAGGATTATTCTAACAGCGCCGCCGGCTTTTACTCCCGTTCCTCGAGGAGCGGGTTTTAGCATAACTTTAGCCGCTTTAAATTTAACCCTGATTTCAAAAGGTATAGTTTCATTTTTTTGTTTTATTTTTATCATTTTTTTCTTTGCCCGGTTTGTAGCTTTAGTAATAGCCGCTGAAACATCCAAACCTTTCGCAATGCCGAAACCTACGCTTCCTTTACGATCTCCTATAACGATACAAGCCCTGAATTTCATCCTTTTTCCGCCTGCCATAACTCGGGTTACTCTCGCCAGATCAACGATCTTTTGATCAAAATCATCATGTTTTTCTTCTCTCTTTCCTGGTTTTGAATTATTCTTCTTTTTTGCATTATTTTGTAACATAAAATATAATACTAATCTACAAATCTGATGCTAATCTGCGAATTCGCGAATTTGTTGATTTGCATTTCATTTGTATATTTGTGTTATATGCTTAGAATTCCAACCCTCCTTCTCTTGCTCCTTCAGCTAATGCTTTGGCCCTTCCATGATACGGATAATTGGCTCTATCAAATACCACCTTTTTAATATTTTTTCCAATTGCTTTTTCCGCGATTTTTTTGCCGATTTCATAAGCCGCTTCCGATTTATTTTTCGCTTTCACACCTTTGCTGTTTTCCGAAAAAATGGTTGTCCCCGCAGTATCATCAATAATTTGCGCGTAAATAAACCTATTGCTTTTAAATACCGCCAGCCTCGGAGAATTATTTTTACCCCTTATCCTCATGCGAACCCGCCTTTTTCTCGCTAATCTTTTATTGTTTTTTTTCTTCATGTCCATATTTCTCAATAAAACAATAAAACAACAAAACAATAAAACTATTCCCAATTAAACAATCTATTTCTTATTTTCCCTTTGTTTTTTTGTTTTTTTGCTTTTTTGGTTTTCTTGAAATTACTTCTCTCCTCCTTTTGCCGCTTTGCCTGCTTTTCTTCTTATTACTTCATCATCATATTTTATTCCTTTCCCTTTATATGGCTCCGGCTTTCTTATTTTCCTTATATTCGCCGCGACTTGCCCGACAAGTTGTTTGTCAAAACTTGATAAAACTACGGTATTTTTCTCAACTTTTGCTTCAACTTCTTTCGGCAAGACAAATTCAACCGGATGAGAATATCCCACATTTAAAATCAACTTATCCTTTTCCAATGCCACTCTATACCCCACGCCGTTAATTTCCAGCTTTTTCTCAAACCCATGAGACATTCCTTTAACCATATTAAAAATTAAATTCCTGTATAATCCCCATAACGCATTGGAATCTTTGCATGGAGAAGCAACGCTTACCATTATTACATTATCTTTTTTTTCAACTTTAATACTAGGATGGATATCTTGCGACAACTCTCCTTTTAACCCCTTGACGGTTATTTTGTCGCTATCTATTTTAACTTCAATTTTTTCCGGTATTTCAATTGGCAGTTTTCCTATTCTGGACATAACAATCAGCGCTCCGCGTAAATTCTGCGTAATAATCAGCGTCTAATCCGCGGAGCGATCGTCTCGCGGATAAGTCGCAGATAGCTACGCGGATATCTGCGGAAATATAATATTTAATAGACTTCGCATATTACTTCTCCTCCTATGCCTTTCTTTTTCGCTTCCTTATTGGACATAATTCCTTGAGATGTGGAGATTATCGCAATTCCAAAATTATTCAAAACAGTAGGCAAATTTTCTTTGCTGACATAAATCCTTCTGCTCGGCTTGCTTACCCTCTTTAATACCGTAACAGAAGGCTTGCCATTCGCATCATATTTTAATTTTACTTCTATTTCATCAAATTTATTCTTAATAATCTCATATCCCATTATATAATTCCCCTCTTTCAAAATTTCCAAAATTCTTATCTTAATTTTCGAATATGGCAAAACAAGAACTTTCTTTTTTGAAAGATTGGCATTCCTGATTCTTGTTAACATGTCTGCGATTGGATCTGTCATCATAACTTTCAAGAAAACAAGAAAACAATTGAACAAGAAAACGATAAAATTTGTTTTTTTGCTTTTTTGTTTTTTTGTTTTTTTGAGATTTACCAGCTTGATTTCTTTATTCCAGGTATTGCGCCTTGAGATGCTAATTCTCTAAAACATATCCTGCAAAGCTTAAATTTCTTTATATACCCGCGCCTTCTGCCGCATCTCCAGCATCTGCGGACAATTCTGGTGGAATACTTCGGTTTTTTATTTGATTTTGCGATTTGTGATTTAACAGCCATACAAATATCTACCCGCAAATCAACAAATCTCATCACAAATTCACAAATCTATAAAAATGCAAAATAAAATATAAAAGGCAGAATTAAAAATTTGGTGTTCTGCAGGATTAATTTTTTTAAAATACCAAATTCTGCCATTTATTTGTAGATTTGTGAAAAGATTTGTTGATTTGTGGAAGAACACTTTATTTAAAATCTACTTAATCTCTTTCTTAAACGGAAATCCTAATCCCTGCAACAATGCAACACATTGTTCATTGTTTTTTGCTGTCGTTACTATCGTTGCCTCTAAGCCATGAATTTTCTCCACCTCATCCAATTTAACTTCCGGAAAACATATATGCTCTTTTATCCCAACCGTAATATTTCCCTCCCTATCCGCTGTTTTTGGAGATATTCCCCTAAAATCTCTGACTCTGGGAAAAGTAACATTAAATAATTTATCTAAAAAATCATACATCCTATTTTGCCTCAAAGTTACTTTCATTCCGACAATTAACCCTTTCCTTATCTTGAAATTAGAAATTGATTTTCTTGCTTTTGTCTTAATTGGCTTCTGTCCGGTAATTCGCATTATATTATTTTCCACGACATCAATGAATTCCTTGTCGTTCAAACCTTTCCCCAGTCCAACATTTATTATTACTTTTTCTATTCTCGGCGCGGCAAAATCATTTTCGATATTAAAATCCTTTTTTAACTTCGGCAGAACCTCATCTTTATATTTTTTATATAACCTATTATTCATATGTCTTATAAGTCCAATTTGTCCTATCAGACCTATTATTTTATAACACTTCCCCGCATTTTTTGCATATTCTAACCTTATTTTTATTTTCTAAAATTTTATATCCGATGCGGGCAGCCTTATTGCAATGGGAACAAAAAACCATTACTTTTGAGGATTTTATCGGGCAAGAAAATTGAATTTTTTGCCCCGGCTTTCCATCTCTTTGCCCTTTTATATGCTTTACCATTAAATTAAGACCTTCAACAACGACTAAATCATCTCCATGTATAATCTGAACAACTTTTCCCTCTTTGCCCTTATCTTTTCCCGCTAAAATCTTAATTTTGTCGTTTACTTTTATCTTCATATTTACTCAACAAAGCAACAAAACATACGCCCCGCCATGCGGGGCTAAACAACAAAACAAATATTATTGCTCCTTTACTTTTTTGTTTTCTTGCTTTGTTGTTTTGTTGTTTTCTTGTTTTATTGTTTTTTTGACTAAAGTACCTCCGGCGCGAGAGAAATTATTTTATTAAATCCCTTTGCTTTTAATTCTCTCGCTATTGGACCAAAAATTCTCGTTCCCTTAGGTTCTTTGTTTTTTTTATCAACAATAACTACGGCATTATCGCTGAATCTTATATAAATCCCGCTATCCCTTCTAATTTCCTTCCTAGTCCTAACCACAACAGCATGAGAAACCTCGCCTTTTTTAACCATACTATGAGGAGCCGCTTCTTTAATAGTAACGGTTATAATATCGCCAATTCTTGCATATCTTTTCTTGTAGCCGCCCAAAACTTTGATACATTGTATCCTTTTGGCTCCGGTATTATCCGCTGATTTTAGCATTGATCTATGTTGAATCATCTTCAAGAAAACAACAAAACAAGAAAACAAGAAAACAAAACTATTTTTTCGCAATTTATACCATTTAAGCAAATTGCTTTAATGTTTTATTGTTTTTTTGCTTTATTGATTATAGCGCTCTCCACTTCTTATCTTTGCTATAAGGCCTGCATTCCGTAAACTGAACTTTATCGCCTTCCTTATATTTATTTTTCTCATCATGAACTTTATACTTCCTGCTTGATGTATAATGCTTCTTATATTTGGAATTGAATTTCATGCTATCAACTCTTACAACCAAAGTTTTTTCCATCTTATCGCTTAAAACCACGCCATCGAATATTCTTTGTTTAATTGTGTTATTGACTTTATTCATATTACTATTAGATTAAGCCTTCGGCACATAGCGCAACGGATACTGCGTCATCCCGCGTTTCCTGTCGCGTCATCCTGAACCCCGCTTTGCGGGGTGAAGGATCCCCTGAATCAGCGCGCTATACCCTGTCCATCTCTCGCACCAGGGGATTCCTCCGCCGCAAGCGGCGTTCGGAATGACGCGACATTCAAATTCCTGTACAGTAAATTAAGTAAACGCATAATGAGCGCAGGGGTCCCGTACTCCGCCTGTCTGCGTATCGCAGACAAGCGGAGTGCGGGACTCCGTCAAGCTTTCCAGCCAAAACATTGAAATTCCTGTACGGTAAATTAAGCTGCGCGCATAAAGGTCATAATCCTTGCGATATCTTTCTTTATCACCCTAATTTCTCTGACATTTTTCAAACTTCCGGTCGCAATTTTAAATTTTAAACCTATTAGTCCCGCCTGTTTTTCAGCCAGCAAATTTTTTAATGCTTTCTTTGATTTTCCTTTCAAATCAGTTATTTCCATATTTCAAAAACTATTTACATATTATTTTTCAACAAATTTAACTTTTATCGGCAGCTTATGCCCGGCGGATTCCATTGCCGACTTCGCCTTGGCGGCATCAACACCTTCCAATTCAAATAATATCGCTCCCGGCTTCACGACCGCCACATAATGATCAACCGCTCCTTTCCCTCCCCCCATTCCTATTTCACCGCCCTTTTTCGTCACTGGCTTATGAGGAAATAACCGAATCCAGATTTTACCTCCTTTTTGAAAAGATTTAGTGATTACCCTTCTCGCCGATTCGATTTGCCTTGATGTAATCCAGCCCTCTGTCATAGCCTTCATCCCAAAACTTCCAAAATCAACTTTTGTTTGCGTTGCAGCCACTCCTTTGCCGCTTCTTCTCCCCTTAAAGGATTTTCTATATTTTGTTTTCTTTGGACTAAGCATACAATTATAATCCTAATCTACAAATTACTATCCAAATTCTCCGAATTGCGAATCCATCCGAGTAACTGCTCACTGACCCCTCTGTTTTTGCGTCATTCTGAGCCGACCTGCCTGCGCAGGCAGGGGAACGAGGCGAAGAATCCCCTGGCGCGAGGCGTTGATTAAGGGGATCCTTCGTCGCTTCGCTCCTCAGGATGACGCTTTTTCCGTTATGCTCAGTGAGCAGTTACCCATCCGAATATTGCGTCCTCTGATAAGCTAATTCGTATAATTAGCATTCGGGGCATTCGGATAACATTCGTAGATTCGGATTATATTTATTTAAAGATTTCCCCCTTATATATCCATACTTTTACTCCAATGGCTCCATATATAGTATTCGCGGTTCCTCTGGTATAATCGATATCAGCCCTTAAGGTATGCAATGGTATCTTACCTGATATTAATTTCTCGGTTCTTGCAATTTCAGCGCCATTAAGTCGCCCTGAAACCATAACCTTGACTCCTTTAGCGCCGGCTTTCTCCGCTTTCGCGACAGCCTGCCGCAAAACTCTTCTGAAAGGGATCCTTTTTTCTATATCATCTATAATATTATGAAGGATTATATTTGCCGAAAGACTGGGATTGCTTACTTCTTGAATATTTAAATTTAAATTTATATTCGGCAATCCTATTTTATTTAATAATTTCTTAAGTTTATTCTTTAATTCTTCAATTCCGGCGCCTGATCTTCCGATAATAATTCCAGGTTTTCCTGAAAAAATTATAACCTTGACGCTATCTCCCGATCTTTCAATTTCTATCTTATCAAGCGACGCCTCTCTCAGTTGTTTCTTCAAAAATTTGCGTATTAAAATATCCTGCCTTAAAAAATCGCTAAAATTCTTCTTGGCAAACCATTTCGAATCCCACGATCGGATTATTCCCATTCTGAATATTTTTGGATTAACTTTATGTCCCATACTTTATATCAATAAAGCAAGAAAACAAGAAAACAAGAAAACAATTATTAAAATTTCTTAATTTCTCAATTTCTTAATTTCTAACTTTCTTTTTCATCATCAACTTTCTCATTTCTTTCTGCCAAGACTACATTGACTTTAGAACCCCGTTTTCTAATCGCTCCCGCCCTTCCGAACGCCCGCGGCATCCACCTTTTATATGTTACATCTTCATCAACTGTTATATATTTGATAAATAGTTTTTCCTTTTGCAACTTATGATTATTTTCCGCGTTAGAAATCGCGGATTCTATCAATTTAATTATATGCAATGCTGGCTTTTTTTTCAAATATTTCAATTGAGAAATAGCATCAACAGCATCCAAACCTCTCACTAGATCCGCAACTAATCTAACTTTGCGCGGTCCGATTCTTAAATTGTTTAAACTTGCTTCGACTTCCATATATATATATTTAATTTAGCGCTTATCCGTGCTCCGTGAAAATCCGTTTCTTATCCGCGTTAATCAGTCGTTAATGACGGACAAACACGGATTTATGACGGAACTCCACGGAGCACGGATACCAACCTAACTTATTTTACTATTTTTCCTTTGCCTGATCTTTAGCCATCTTTCCGCCATGTCCTATAAATTTCTTTGTCGCGGAAAATTCTCCCAATTTATGCCCAACCATATTCTCCACCACAAATACCGGCACATGCGTCTTTCCATTATGCACCCCTATGACAAAACCAACCATCTCCGGAGTTATCGTACAATCTCTCGCCCAAGTTTTTATGACAGTTTTATCCCCTTGCTTAAGCTTCGATATCTTCTTCAAAAGCCTTTGATCTATAAAGGGACCCTTTTTTAAACTTCTTGACATATTTTATAATTTTAGATTTATGATTTTAGATTTTAGAAGTATTTCTGCTAATTAGTGTCTGTTGAAATAGTCGCTTACAACGGGGACAGTCCCCTTTAAGTCTAAACAGTTTGCTCTGAAAAATGGCTTATCTAAGGCAAAAGATATAATTGTATAAACTTGCAGGGGACTGTCCCCAACGAAAAATCACCACTATTTCAACAGTAACTAATTAATGTTTCTAAAATTTAGCAATCTGTCAGCTAACACGCGCCATGATTTCCATTTTAATAAATCTTTTCGGCAATCTAAAATCTTCAATCTTCAATCTAAAATCCTGCTATCTCCTCTTCTTTCTTCGTTGTATTATCAATTTACTGCTTGCTTTCTTCTTATTTCGGGTTTTTACTCCAAGAGCTACCTTGCCCCACGGAGTTTTCGGATGCTTAAGACCTATAGGGTTCCTTCCCTCTCCTCCACCATGAGGGTGATCTACCGGATTCATCGCTTTGCCTCTTACTGTTGGTTTTATTCCGAGATGCCTGCTTCTTCCGGCTTTACCCCATCTGATCAAACGGTAATCCTGATTGCTGGCATGGCCAATCGTTGCCAAACATTTCCTTGAAACCAGCCTTATCTCGCCTGAAGGAAGTTTAAGCTGCGCGTATTTTCCTTCTGTTCCCATCAATTGCACGCCTGTGCCAGCGGATCTCGCCAATTCTCCACCTTTACCGGGAACTAATTCAATGTTATATATAAATGTCGCCACCGGTATCTTTTCCAAAGGCATAGCATTTCCAACATTAGCCTCAATTTCACCCTCACGACTCGAAATAATTATATCTCCAACTTTCAATCCTGCCGGCGCAATAATATATCTTTTTTCCCCATCTTTATATCCAACTAACGCGATCCTGGCCGATCGATTCGGATCATATTCTATAGTCAAAACTTTCGCGGGAATATCAAATTTATCCCGTTTAAAATCTACTATCCGATAATAACGCTTCGCTCCTCCGCCTTTGTGCCTTACTGTTATTCTGCCTTGGCTATTCCTTCCTCCTTTTCTTTTCTTTATTGAAATCAAAGATTTTTCCGGCTTTTCAGCCGTCAGATCCTTAAAATCATCCACGCTGGATTTTCTTCTTCCCGCAGTCTTTGGTTTGTATATCTTAATACCCATATTCTTGAAAAATCAAACTATATTTGTATCTGCTGACCTCACTTTATAAAATTTATATGCTATTTATTATGCTCTATTGTCATATTGCTATATTGTTATGCTGCGCAAAGAAGCAAGTCTTACTATTCCCGTTGCGTAGCAATATAGCCATATAACAATATAACCGTTATAAAAATCGCTTTCTCTATCAAAAAGCAAGCCATTTCATCTACGCTGCTTTTTGTCTTCAGTACTATATACATCAATGCTTTCTCCATTTTTAAGAGTAACAACAGCTTTCTTCCAATCTTTCCTTTTACCGAAAATTCTTCTCATAGCGCCTGTCTTTTTCCCTTTCATTTTTATTATGTTAACATCCGTTGCCGCAACGCCATAAACGGCTTCCAGCGCTTTCTTTACTTCTATCTTATTAATGCCATTTGCAACTTCAAAAACATATTTATTTTCTTTAGCCAGATTAGCCGTTTTCTCCGTAACCCGAGGTTTTATTAAAATTCGATGGGCAATCAATGCATTTTCTGTTTTTGTCGCCCTCTTTTCTTCTTTAATATTCTCCTTATCTAAATTAACCTCGCCAGCCCCGCTATCGCTGCCAACTTCCTTTCTAATTTCCCTGCCTGCGCCCGCCTGCGCCTGCCTGCGCGGACAGGCGGGCAGGCAGGCAGGCAATTTCGAATTTCTACTTTCGGGATTCTTATCATCTTCTTCCTTTTTTTTAAATATTTTATTAAAAAAATTCATATTGCTATATTGCTACATTGACTACATTGTTAACTCTCTAACATCCATTCTATACTTCGTTGCGAAACAATATAACAATATAACAATAAAACCATTCAAATTTTACTCATCAGCTTAGGCATTCTCACCATTATTTCTCCCCAGTTTCTTATAGTTATACAAGTCATCAATAATCTCAAGTCCCGCTTGTGGCATCATAACATATTCATATTCAAGCAAATCGCGAATATTCAGGTTATTTACGCCGATTATTTTTAATTTTTCAATATTCCTGCCCGCCTTTATCAAATTTCCCGCTTTACCCGCATGAAGCAATAATGTTTTAAAAAATTGCTTTTCAGTACCCCCTTTGAGAGGGGGAAGGGTCATAATAACACTGCGGAAATTGTTCAATAATTCTTTCATTTCTTTTGTCCTTGCCTCTTTCATTTCCAAATTATCCAGCACGATAATCTTTCCATTCGAAACTTTATCGGATAAAACCATATCCAAGGCTTTTTTCTTCGCCTTTTTATTTATCTTTGCCTCAAAATTTCTCTCGTTCGTCGGACCGAAAGTAACGCCTCCGCCTATCCATAAAGGAGATCTTATTGATCCATGGCGAGCTCTTCCCGTACCTTTCTGTTTCCATGGTTTCTTTCCTCCGCCTCTGACTTCCGACCTTCCTTTAGCATGCGCCAACACTTTCCTGCTATTGGCCATTTGCGCGAGCAATGCTTGATATATCAATTCCGATTTCGGCTCAACTTCAAAAATAGCAGGATTCAGTCCCACCTCATCAACCTTTTCAGCTTTTATATTGTATATGTTGACTCTTGGCATAATAGTTCGTTGCGAAAATTTATCTAAATTAAGCCTTCGGCACATAGTCGCGCGTCATCCCGAGGAGCGAAGCGACGAGGGATCCCCTGAATCAGCGCGCTATACCTTGTCCATCTCTCGCGCCAGGGGATTCCTCCGCCGCAAGCGGCGTTCGGAATGACGCGACATTCAAATTCCTGTACATTAAATTACTGCGACACATTTTCTTCTTTCTCCAATTTCGAATTTCCAATTTCTAATTTCGAATTTTTTCCTTCCTCAACATCTTCCTTTACTTCTTCTTTATTTTTCACCTCGCGGATTTTCATCTCCCCCTCTCCTTTAATCTCAACAAGCCCGTTAAATGCTCCCGGCACAGCGCCCTTTACATATATTAAATTCGCTTCCTCATCAATTTTAATAATTTCTAAATTTTTTATTGTAACGCTCTCTCCACCCATTCTTCCTGCCATCCTTAAACCTTTAAATACATGTTGAGGTCCTGTGGACCCTATTGACCCCGGCATCCTTAGCTGATCCTTATGCCCATGGCTGGCAGGACTTCCGCCGAAACCATGGCGTTTTACAACTCCTTGAAATCCTTTACCTTTACTTATCGCGCGAGCATCTACAATATCCCCTTCTTTAAATATTTCTACCCCGTATTGATCTCCGATGTTTAAACTCTTTATCTCATCTCTGAATTCTTTTAAGAATCTTGCCTTTTTTCCCGCGGATTTCAAATGGCCGGCAATAGGCTTATTCAGCTTATTTTTTTCTCCATAACCGACTTGAATCGAAGAATAACCGTCTTTTTCAGTATTTTTTACCTGCGTAATAACGCAAGGTCCGGCTTTTAAAACAGTCGCCGGCGCCAAATCGCCATTTTGCGTAAAAATTTGCGTCATTTCTTTCTTTGTCCCAAGTATAAATTTCATAGCAGTTAGTTAGGTAATGGAACTTGAATATTTCAACTCATACGCAATTTGTGTGGAATTCTTTTGTCATTTCGACCGAACGAAAAAATATTTATGGAGTGAAACGAAATAAATATTTTTGAGTGAGTGGAGAAATCCCTTTAATGAACCTGATTATCTGCCATTAAAAGGGATTCCTCCGCTCATTCGTCATCCCGCAGTATTGCGGGATTCCTCATTCGGTCGGAATGACACACTCCACACAAATTGCGTATGAGCCGATATTTCTTTGTAGAGACGCCCCGCAAAGGCGGGGCGTCTCCTAAATAAAGGCTTAATTTACACATTAGACGGGGCAACCCGCCTGAACGAGTCATTCGGGCAGGTGCCCCGTCTCTACAACAGAATTTATTTACTATTTCAACAAGCAACTAAGCAACTTACTTGCAGGTAACAAAAAACCAAAGTTCATTTAACACTATTATTTTTACAAGTGTTGTTAAATCAACTTTGGCTTCTATAAAAAAGTCGTTATTTTTTATAGTATTCTAAATTTTAATAAACCTAGTCTCCTTGTATTAGCTATAGTTTTAAATGGCACTTCGCTTAAAGCGGTTACCATAAGCCCTAAAGCTAACATTGTATAGATTTTAGATTTATGATTTTAGATTTTTGCCATTGCGGGAAATCTCCTAAAATTCCTAAACAACAAATTCTGATGAACAGTTCAAATTTTTTTCTTCACTTACGAAAATTTATTCGATAATCTAAAATTTTCAATCTAAAATCTGAAATCTGAAAATTTTACATTTTTATTTCAATGTCAACTCCTGCCGGAAGATTCAAATTCCGCAAAGAATCAACTGTTTTAGCATTAGGGTTAATTATATCAAGTAATCTTTTATGCACGCGCATCTCATACTGGTCTCGCGAATCTTTATGGACAAAGGTGGATTTATTTACCGTAAATATATTTTTTTGAGTCGGAAGCGGCACAGGACCTCTTACGCCGGCGCCTGATCTTTCAGCGGCTTCAATAATGGTCTTCGCCGACTGATCAATAATTTTATGATCATAAGCGCGGATTTTAATCCTGATTCTCTGCGCTCCTTCTTCATCATTCCTTACTTCTTTTTTTGTTGCTTCAGTTTTCCTCATGGTGAATTTTTTAATAAGTCCGAGCAGTCAGACCATGGC
>Ga0154643_1061_pt2 | contig 21477 bp, 20 predicted proteins | sample Rifle2008BG13ft_FD_116072 | JGI IMG/M metagenome (GOLD analysis project Ga0154643, IMG submission 116072) | Candidatus Falkowbacteria bacterium RBG_13_39_14
TATTTTCATATTACTTATATAATAACATCATAAAAAATAATGTCAATCTGCGAATTGCGGATAACTTTTTAGTCACAAAATCAATAAATCACGAAATCAATGAATTAGAGTATTCGGTGACAGTCACCACAGTCACTAATTAGGGTTAAGCTGCTGTGACTTTACAGTTTTGCATAATTTTGGTTATTTGGTTAAAGGTGACTGTCACCTCTGCGGACATAAAATCACTACTATGAAAAGATCAATCGGCATAATCGGATTTGGGAATTTTAGCCGGTTTATGATAAAACATTTATCGCCTTTTTTTGATATATCGGTTTACGCAAGAAAGGACATAGCCGAAGACGCTTTAAAACTTAATGTTAAATCAGTTTCGCTTGAAGAAGCGGCTTCACAGGATATCATAATTCCGTCTGTTCCGCTGGATGCGTTTGAGGAAGTTATTTTGAGAATAAAAAATATAGTGAAGCCCGGATCTATTGTTGTTGATGTTACTTCTGTAAAAGTAAGACCGGTGGAATTGATGGAGAAATATCTGCCGCCGCATGCGGAAATACTCGCGACGCATCCTTTGTTCGGTCCGGAAAGCGGGAAAAATGGGATTGAGGGATTAAGGATAGTTTTATGTCCGGTAAGAGTGAATAATTTGGAGCTGATAACGAAATTTTTGAGCGATAATCTGAGATTGCAGGTTTTGATGCGAACTCCGGACGAACATGATCGCCAGATGGCTTTCGTTCAAGGGTTGACGCATTTTATAGCGAGAGCCGCAAATGAGCTGGATATTGCGGATTTTGATCAAAAAACTATGGCTTATCAAAAATTGTTGGACATTAAAGAATTGCTTGGAGGAGATTCAGACGCGCTTTTTTTAACTATGGAAAAAGGAAATCCTTATGCGAAAGAGGCGCGGGAAAAGTTTATGAGAACGCTGGAGAAAATAGAAAAGTTTATTGAAAGAAATTAAGGATATGCGACACATAATAGCGATGGGTTTTAAAAAAACAGGAAAGACTACTTTGGCAAAGGGATTGGCGAGAGAATTCAATTTGCCGTTCCTTGATATTGATGATATGATAGAAGAAGAACATGAAAAGAGATCAGGGGAGAAGCTCTCGTTCAGGGAAATAGCGAAAAAATACGGTTATGATACCTATTTTCGCAAACTGGAGCATGAGATGTTAAAAAAAGCTTTGAATGAGCTTGAATCGCAAGGGGTTATCGCTTTGGGAGGAGGAACGGCTTTTAGGGAAGAAAACAGAGAATTATTAAAAAATCATTTATGCGTTAATGTTATCGGCGATAAGGATAGCGTATATGAGAGGATTATGAAAAAGGGGCGTCCTGTTTTTTTCCCTGAGGGCATGGGCGACAGGGAAGCGTTTGATTATTTATGGGATATGAGGCAAGTTGTGTATAAAAATTTGGCGAATTTAGAGGTGAGTTTCGACGGCACTCTTGAAGAGGCGATAGGGGAGTTTAAAGAAAAGTATAATCCGAATCCACGAATAATATCCGAATGCCCCGAAAACGAATTATTATCCGAATTATTATAAATTAGTTAGTGCTGAAACAGTCTTTATGCGTCATTCTGCGAGAGCACCTGCCTGCACAGGCAGGCAGCGGAGTGAAGAATCCCATAATTCAGTGCGTTTTACGAGGGGATTTTTCGCCCTCCTATTGCCTGCCTGCGCAGGCAGGTCGGGCTCATAATGACGCGACTATTTCAACAGTAATTATTTAGCGCTTAGAATTTTTTAGTAAAGTTATGGGCAACAGTTTTGGAAAAATTTTTAAGATTACGACATTTGGAGAATCGCACGGCAAAGCGATTGGCGTTGTAATTGATGGATGTCCGGCGGGATTGGAAATTGCTGAAAAGGATATACAGGCGGAGCTTGACAAAAGGCGGCCGGGGCAGAGCAAATTTACAACTCAAAGGAATGAAACGGATAAAGTTGAAATTTTATCAGGGATTTTTGAGGGAAAAACTTTGGGCGCGCCGATAGCGATAGTTATCTATAATAACGATTCTAAGTCGAAACATTACGAGGACATAAAAGATTTGTACAGACCGGGGCATGCGGATTATACATATGAGGCGAAATATGGAATTCGCGATTGGAGAGGCGGAGGGAGAGCTTCGGCAAGAGAAACAGCGGCGCGGGTCGCGGCCGGCGCGATTGCAAAGAAAATTTTGGCTGATGCTGGAATTATGATTGCAGGGTATGTTATTCAAATAGGGAAATTGAGAGTGGAAAATATCGACGAGCAAATAGTATATGATAATCCTTTGCGATGTCCTGACAATGACATGATAAAGCGATTTGAAGAAGAAATTGAGAACGCGAGAAAAGACGGGGATTCGGTTGGAGGCATAGTGGAAATAGCCGCGCATAATGTTCCTGCGGGTTTGGGAGAGCCGGTTTTTAATAAGCTATCCGCTGATCTCGCGCAAGGGATTATGAGCATTCCGGCGGTAAAAGGATTTGAGATAGGAGACGGTTTTGCCTCCTCTTCGCGCCGAGGATCGGAGAATAATGATGAATGGAATAACGAAGGTGGAAAAATTAAAACGGCGACAAATCGCGCCGGCGGTATAATCGGAGGCATCTCGACTGGCGAGGACATTATTTTCCGTTTTGCCTTAAAACCGACTCCGAGTATTCGGAAAAAACAAAAAACCGTTGATAAGAATGGCGAGGAGCGAGAAATTGAAATACAAGGTCGTCATGATCCATGCGTTTGTCCGCGGGCGGTTCCGGTCGGCGAAGCAATGGCCGCTTTGGTTTTGGTTGATCATTGGTTGTTGAATAGAATTAGTAGAAATTTATTGTAATTGTTTGTAATTCATAGTAATTCGGTCGTAATTTTTCGTTTTCTCCTGCATTAATTTAATGCACGGGAATTTTAATTTTTTGGTTTAATTAAGCCATTTAGCGGGACGGTTCAATAGTCCTTAAATTCGAGGAACGAGAATTTAAGGCTGTTGAACCGGAATGTGCTTTGTGGGTTTAACGATGTTTTTAAAATTTTCGGCAAGCATTTAGGGTGCCACAGCCTCAAATCTTCCCGCCCGAACGACTGATTTTCGTTTCATATACCTCGAGTATCAGACGGTTGTCGTTCAGTCGGGCGGGCATTTTTCAGATTTGAGGACTATGGCACCCTCGCATGGAAGAGCGCTGCGCTATGTGCCGAAGGCTTAATTTATATTCGCATGTGCCGTCCCGCTCCTCGCGAGGGGCAGGATAACGCGGCGTCTTCACCTGTGGATAACTTTTCTTGACTTTTCTTAATTTTTTGTTATTATTGTTAAATATGCAAAATTTCATGTCTAAGAATTGGTACGGCTTTTACTTTAGCTTTACTGGTCCTCTGGAGACTGGGAGTTTTGTATTGAATAATTAAAAGTTATTCGAAAAAATATACAATCATCCGGTCTCCGAGAGGGGATCGGTTTTTTGTTTAAATCGCTGAACAAACGCTGATAGCTACGCGGATTAAACGCGGATATGTTCTTTACAAAGAAGATTTAATGCGCGGAATTGGTTAACCTTTTCGGCAGCTCCATTGTCCTCAAGTTTGAAGTATGAAGACTTGAGGCTGTGGAGTGCAAGTTTGTAGGATTTCCTCATCACGGCTCTCCTCCTTTGAGGAGGGGGAAGGTTGTTACCAGCTCCGCGCATTAAAAAAGAAGCGGGGTTTTAATCCTCGCGAAAATAAAACTTTAAACAGCCGCGCGCATTGTGCGGCAGGGGAGGAAGAAATGGTTGGAAAGCAAATTAGATTAGAAAGAATTATGAACCGTAATTCAAAAAGGACGGTTAGTGTTCCTATGGACCACGGAGTTACCTTGGGTCCGATCAACGGAATTGCGAATATAAAAAAATCTGTTGATGCGGTAGCCGCCGGAGGAGCGAATGCAATTATTATTCATAAAGGAGTTGTGGAACAGGGTCATCGCGGCGGCGGAGCGGATGTGGGTTTAATAATTCATCTTTCAGCCAGCACTATTCTCTCTCCGGATCCTAATGCCAAGGTTTTGGTCTGCACAGTAGAGGAGGCAATCCGCTTCGGAGCGGATGCAGTATCAATTCATGTGAATATCGGTTCTCATGATGAAAAGTCCATGTTGAAGGATTTAGGTGACATTGCCAAAAAGTGCCAGGATTGGGGGATGCCTCTCGTAGCGATGATGTACACCAGAGGGCAGAAGGTAAAAAATGAGTATGATCCTTCTGTAGTGAAACATGCTGCCCGGATTGGAGCGGAATTAGGAGCGGATATTGTGAAAGTCGCGTACACCGGAAGCGCGGAGTCTTTTGAAGCAGTGGTTCAAGGTTGTTTTGTGCCTGTGGTTATTGCCGGCGGGGAAAAAATGGAAACTGACCGGCAGATTTTGGAAATGGTTCAAGGCTCATTGGAGGCAGGAGGCGCGGGGGTTTCGATTGGGAGGAACGCTTTTCAGCATAAGGAGCCCGAGAAAATTGTTCGGGCGATTAGTAAGATGGTTCATGAAAATTGGTCCGTGGAAGAAGCCCTCAAAATAATTGAGGGAACAAACGGTACCATAAGGCAAAAACCTTTTTCTCCGCATGATTTTAAAGAGGCGAGGGAAAAAGCCGGCATAATGGTGCCGTCAGAAATGTAAGTATTTTAAAATTTTATCATTTGTGATAAAATTTTATTAGGTGAATTCTCAGCAAAAAAAGGAGGTGGTGTGTAATAAAAATTTTGAGCAGTACAAAGGGGTGGTTGAGAATTTAGACAAAAAGTCAATTTTTTCCACCACCCCGACATTATTTTAATAAAAGTCATTTTTTAGACTGATGGACACATCGCGCCTGCCAAAGCTCTGTGTAAAAATAAATGAGATAAATTATATAGGTAGGTAGAGGATGAAAAGTATAACAATATAACAATATGACAATACAACAATATAACAATATGACAATATAACAATATAATCCATATGTTAAAAATAGGAGTTTCGGGGATAGAGGGCAGCTACTCGGAAGAAGCGGCAGGCATCTATGCCCGAAAAAACAAAATTAAAGATTATGAGGTTGTGTATTTAATGGACACAGAGAATGTTTTAAAGAATTTAGCCGATAAAAAGATTGAGGTTGGAGTTTTTCCGATTGTTAATTCTATTGTCGGAATTGTTGAGATGAGCGTCGGACCGATAAAAAAGTATAGTTTTAAAATTAAGGATATTTTTGATATGCAGATAAACCATAATTTGATGGTAAAGCCCGGTAAAAAAATGGAAGACATAAAAAAAGTTTCATCTCATCTTCAATCATTGCGGCAATGCGGGAAGTTTTTAAAAAGCAGGCTTTCCGATGCTGAAATTATTGAATTGGAGGATAACGGCAAAGCCGCGAAAGATTTGGCCGAAGGTCGACTTTCGGAAAATACCGCGGTGATCGCTTCAAAAGCCGCGGCTATGCTTTACGGGTTGGAAATTTTGGAAGAGGGGATACAGAATATAAAGGATAATCGGAGCGCTTTTTTGGCGGTTGCGAATATCTAAGGTTTAACACCCTCCTGTGTCATCCCGCAAATCTTGAAGTTCCGCGATAGCGGGACGAAGAGATTATGCGGGTTCCAGGATAAGTACGGCTGGATTCGGCTTTTCTCTTGCCTCCTATGCGGGCTTCTCTTCGCATTGCGGGATGACAAGGTAAACAAGAATTACAATGTTGCCGATGCGCCCATTCCAGCAAGCTTGACGGGGTCCCGCACTCCGCCTTTGGGCGGAGTACGGGACTCCTTTGCTCGTTATATGTTTTAAATTATATGGAAAATTTAGATGAATTAAGAAAAGAAATAGACAATATCGACCGAGAAATTTTTTTATTACTCAAAAAACGGTTTGATGTCGTTAAAAAAGTCGGGGAGTATAAAAAGAAAAATAATTTGCCGATTCGGGATTTGAAGAGGGAGGGGGAGATTATTAGGCGAAAGGCGAGAGAGATGGGGATGGATGAGGAGTTTGTGGAAGAGGTCTATAGGATTTTGTTTAGTGAAGCATATAGGATTCAGCAGTGAATTTATAGGTGAAGGGATAAATTAGACAATTAGGTGAATTTGGAATTTTAAAATTGCTTGATGTACAGGAATTTCAATATGCTGCGTCATTCTGAGTCCCGCTTGCGGGACGAAGAATCCCCTGGCGCGAGAGATGGACAAGGTATAGCGCGTTGATTCAGGGGATCCCTCGTCGCTTCGCTCCTCGGGATGACGCGCGGTACTATGTGCCGAAGGCTTAATTTGGGTTCTAATTTTAGTATGCCTATAATTTCCAATAATGCTATAAATTTATCAGAATCGCCGCTCTATTCTTTTTTTAATGAGGTAAAAAAAAGGGAGGCGAATGGCGAGAGGATAATAAATCTTGGAGTCGGTTTGCCGTATCATGATACGCCTTTGGATGTTAAAGAAGCCGGGATTAAGGCTGTCAAAGAAGGCAAAACCAAATATACTCCGGCAAGCGGAGTTTTTGAATTGAAAAAAGCTATAGCTGAAAAATTTAAGAAAGAAGGATTAAATTATGATACGGCAGAGATTGTTATCTCATCCGGCGCGAAGCCGTTGCTTGCGGCGGCAGAGTGGGCGGTTATTGATCCGGGAGATAAAGTTATTATCTCTTCTCCATATTATCCGCCGTTTGTGGAAGTTGCAAAGCAGATGGGCGCGGAGGTTGTGCTGGCGGATGGGTTAGCATGTTCCTCCCCTGACAAGGGGATGGCAGGAGGGGTTTTGGGCGATTTTGGGATTACCACCCCTAATCCCCCCTGGCAGGGGGGGAAAGCATTGAAACTCCTAATTTTTAACTCTCCGAATAATCCGATCGGGAAAGTTTATAATAAAGAAGAGCTGGAAGAAATCGCGAAATTCGCGAAAGATAATGATTTATGGGTGATAAGCGATGAGTGCTATTCGGATTTTGTTTATGGCGGCAATTATCTTTCGATTGCAAGTTTGCCGGATATGAAAGAGCGAACGATTGTTATTCGAAGTTTTAGCAAAAGTTATGCTATGACCGGCTGGCGGGTTGGATATGCGGCAGGGTCGGTTGATGTTATTAAAAAGATCTCAATGTACTTGGATAATTTTATTGGGTGCGCTTCCTCTATATCGCAGTACGCGGCGCTTGCGGCATTGAAAGATGATGGGTTCACGGAAAAAATGAGAGGGGAATTGGATGAGAATAGGAAAATTTTGATTGAATGGCTTGATAAAAAGGGCATCGAATATGTTTATCCGGAAGGGGCGTTTTATGTTTTTGTGAAATACGCTAATTTACGCGAATTAGACCCCAGTGATGAACACGGGGCAAGAAGCGAATCAATGCGAATAGGATCGGTGGCGTTTGCTATGGAGTTATTGGAACGGGGAATCGCGGTAACGCCGGGGGTTGCGTTCGGGGATTATGATGATTATATTCGGATTTCGTATAGCGTGGGAAAAAAGAAGCTTGAAGAGGCGTTGGGGAAGATCTCTAAGTTATCTTAGAGATAGCGCTTAAAAAGGAAAAAGCCAGGTCGCTTGCTAATGCAAGGAATAAAGCGACGAAATTTCCAGAGTTTTTTCGTTTAACGACGGGATCCTTCACTACGCTATGCTCCGTTCAGGATGACATGCAGGGCATTTGGCAACACACACTTTAACAATATGACAATGTAACAATGAGGGTGTAGAAAAATAATGTTAAAGCGACTAATTTTGATGATTTTGCCAAATTTAGCAATATGATTCAGTATGACAAAAGTTTTTAGATATGGTAGAATACAAATATATCCGCAAATCTACAAATCCTTTCACAAATCTACAAATTCGTACTGCTTAGTTTTTTAGTATTTGTATATTTGTGAGGAGATTTGTTGATTTGCTGGCGAAATTTATGACTCAAAAGCAGCTTGAATCTTTTTTTAAATATCTAAAGAAAGGCAATTTGCTGGCAGGGCCAGTTAGAGAGGGCGGTATTTTGAATTTTACGGAAATAGATAATATTAACGAAATTGAGTTGACTAATGAGATCCCTTTGCATTCGTTCAAACGATTTTTATTGCCTGTGAAGGAGGTATTGGAAACATCCGAGCAAAAATCCCCCTGTACCTGCCTGCGCAGACAGGTCCCCCTTTATAAAAGGGGGAATGCAACGAAAATGGCGCTGGTCGGGGTGACAGCGCCGGATTTAAAGGCAATCACAATTTTAAATCATGTTTTTGAGAAGGATCCTTTTTATCAAAATAGGTTGAAAAATACTATTATTATCGGTTATGGTGAATTCCCATGCGAGTATAAGGGATTATTTGCAGTGCGATACGAGGAAAATATTTTAGAACATATTCAGTTTGATATTTTTATAGTTAAGGAAACCGCACCAAGGGGAAATATGGAATGTAAAATTTTTACCGGCTCGGATGACGGGCAGAAAGTATTGGATAAATTCGGGTATAGGAATTATGAAAATGCGCAGTTTGCAGGATTAGTTCCGGAGGAAGGAAAGGATAAAAGTATGATTAGAATTAGAAAAGCGATGGAAAACCTTTCGCCGGAAAGCGGAGTTTTTAAAGAATTGGGTGAGAAATGTATAGAATGCGGAAGATGTTCCATAATTTGTCCGCTTTGTTTTTGTTTTTGTTTGAAAGATGGACAACCTCCCCTAACCCCTCCCTTCGGCAAGCTCCCTCCAATACGGCGCTTGCCCGCCGAATTGGAGGGGGCAGGCAGGGCAGGCTCTTGTAAAGGAGGGGAAACTATAATGTGTCGCACGGCTACAACTTGTTTTTATAGCGAGTTCAGCGAGGTCGCGGGCGGTCATAAATTTTTGAAAAATCCCGCGGAGCGGATTTTTAATTGGTATGAACATAAATTCGCGAGGATGCCGGATGAATTTTCAGCGCCTGGATGCGTGAGCTGCGGAAGGTGCGCGAGAGTATGTCCGGTCGGGATAAATATTCGGGAGGTAATAGGAAAGATTATGGAAAGTTAAGAATTGGGAGTATGGAGCACTATTCAGCAGACAGGGAATGCCAAATTGTTCTATTGTTATATTGTTATGCTGCACTCGATTTTAGTTTGACTATTTTTTCTCGTTGTCAGAACAATATAGCAATTTAACAATATAACAATTTATTCTATGCTAAATCCATATCAAACAACAAAAGCGAAGATAAAAGATATTAAAGAAGAATCAAGCGAAGTTAAGCTTTTCTCGTTGTTTTTTTTGGATAAAAACTTTAAAAAGAGTTTTGACCCGAAACCCGGGCAAATTGTTGAAGTCGGGATTCCGGGATTCGGAGAAGGGCCATTCGCTATATGTTCATGCGCTTCTGAGAAAGATTTTTTCCAAGTTTGCGTAAGACGGGCGGGGAAATTGACAAATAAGATGCATGAGGCTAAAATAGGGGATATATTCACGATACGCGGGCCTTACGGTTTGGGAGTTTTTCCCGAAATAAAAAAGAATTTGCTTCTTATAGCCGGAGGTTTGGGGCTCGTTCCGCTTCGGCCGTTGATATACAAATACATGGCATCTTTGGGTTATTCGCATCTGCCTTCGCAAATGCAGCTTTTTTATGGGGCGCGTTCGCAAGATGATTTGATATTTAAAGATGAATACAGGCGATGGCGGAAATACATTGACATGCATATTTCATTAGACAAAGAAGAAAAAGGATGGGATGGCCATGTCGGATTGATTACTTCGTTATTTCGGGATGTAAAAATGGCAGAGAATCCTATCGCTATACTATGCGGTCCGCCGGTTATGTATAAATTCGCGCTGGATGAACTTAAAAGGCTGAAAGTCAAAGACGAGGATATTTATATGTCTTTAGAGCGAAGAATCCATTGCGGCATAGGCATTTGCCAACATTGCGCCGTTGGTTCCAAATATATCTGCAAAGACGGTCCGGTATTTCGATGGCGGGATATTAAGAATATAAAAAATATAGTATAAAGTAAAATTAAATATTGCCGTATTGTTGTGTTGCTGGGCTCATACGCAATATAGGGTTAGTAATGTCATTCCGACCGACCCCGAATGAAGTTGAGTGAAACGAAACTGAATGAGGGGGAGCGGAGGAATCCCTTTTAATAACTGTAATTAAGCTAAAAGTAAAGGGATTTCTCCACTCACTCAAAAATATTTATTTCGTTTTACTCCATAAATATTTTTTCGTTCGGTCGAAATGACGCGAACACTCACCCTAAATTGCGTATGATCCGTAGAAGAGTTTGCGCATTGTCCGATTGTTCAATTGTTAAACTTGGATATTTCGCGGAATTATTTATTCTCGTTGCAAACAATAGAACAATTGAGCAATAGAACAATAATTTTTTATGAACAAAAAAGAAAAATTTTTAAATATTATAATCGCGTTTCTAATAATTTGCGTAAGCGCTTATTCGGGATATTGGTTCGGAAGCAATAAGGAGATAGTCGTCAAGGACGGATTTGTAAACGGCGCGACAACAACAAAAGTGATTATCAAGGATAAGACTCCGCCGGTCGCTATTGATGAAAATATTGATTTTTCCCAATTTTGGGATATTTGGAGTTTGATTAAAAACGAGTATGTGGAGAAAGATGTGGATGATAAAAAAATGTTTTATGGAGCTATTGAAGGGATGGTATCATCTTTAGGCGATCCGTATTCGGTTTATTTAAAACCTGAAATATCAAAGGAATTTACTGATGAACTGTCGGGAGAGTTTGAAGGAATTGGCGCGGAAGTCGGAATAAAACATGATATTTTGACAATCATTTCTCCTCTCCCTGATACTCCTGCGGAAAAAGCGGGAGTAAAACCCGGAGACAAGGTTTATTCCATCAACGGGGAGAGTACGATAGGGATGTATGTTGATGTGGCAGTGAGTAAAATAAGAGGGGAAGCGGGAACTGAAGTAGTATTAAAGATAGCAAGAGACGGGCATAAAGATCTTTTTGACATTAAAATTGTAAGAGGCGCCATAAAGTTTGACAGCGTGAGATGGGAAATTCGCGATGATCGGATAGCGTATGTTAAAGTCTTGCATTTTAACACTGATACGACTTCAAAATTCAACGAGGCGGTAAGCGATATTGTAAAAGAGAATCCAAAGGGGATAATATTAGATTTGCGCGGGAATCCGGGAGGATTTTTGGACACGGCGGTTAGAATGGCAAGCGAATGGATAGAAGACGGGGTTATTGTCACGGAAAAATATTCGGAGGAAAAAATGAAAGAGCATAACGCCGTCGGTCGCGCGCATCTTGCGGATTATAAAACTGTTGTTTTGATTAACAGAGGAAGCGCGTCAGGATCAGAAATAGTGGCCGGAGCTTTGAAAGATTTGGGATATGCTGTGTTAGTCGGAGAAAAGACTTTTGGCAAAGGTTCGGTGCAGTCTTTTGAAGAATTCAATGATGGCTCTTCGCTTAAGCTTACAGTCGCGAAATGGCTGACTCCGGCAGGGCACTGCATTAACGAAACAGGAATTGAGCCGGATGCGGCGGTCGAACTTTCGGATGAGGATTATAATGAGGACAGGGATCCGCAGATGGAGAAGGCGGTGGAGATTTTGAGGGGAGGTCAGTAATTGGCAGATAAAAATCGGGAACTCTTTTAGCAGTGAATTTAAGCACCAAATAAAAAATCACAAATTCCAAATAAATTACAATTTTCAAAATACAAAATACAAAAGATAAAACTTAATGGAAGTGCAAGATTTTGAATTTAATAATTTGAATTTGGAATTTATTTGTAATTTGGAATTTTGAGTTTGTAATTTAAAGCTTTTGATAGCTATATCGTATGAAACTACCTATTTCACCCAATAATAATGAATCAACCCGCAACATAATGAGAAAGCTCGGTTATTTCGAGAACTTTGATCGGCATACAGGCAAAACGAGTTATATAAAACGCATAAGCCGCGAGAGTTTTTATCCGCGGTTTCATGTTTATATCGCGGAAAGCGATGCAGGACGGGTGATTGATCTGCATTTGGATCAAAAAAGGCCGTCTTACGCCGGCTCGCACGCGCATAACGCGGAATATGACAGCGAGCCAGTGAAAAGGGAAGCGGAGCGGATGAGGGGGATTTTGGCGGGGATGGAGACGGCGAAAGTAGTTCATACTGAAACTGGAATAAAAGAGAAAAAGGGATGGTGGGGTAGGATTTGGGAGAATTTTAAATTTTAAATTTTCAATAAATTTTTGACAAAAAATTTAGAAGATAAAATGAAAGCGATGAAATCGCAAGATCGCAAGGCGTGGAGCAAGATTATTGAAGAGGAGAAGGCTGTTATTTTGTGATTCTTAATTCTTAATTCTAAATTCTAAATTTTAACCCCTATGACTATCGGTATTGACGCGTCGCGGGCGGCGAAAAAAATTAAAACAGGGACGGAATGGTATTCTTTTTTTTTAATTGAGGAATTAAAAAAAATTACAATTGGAACCGAACATAAGATAATTTTATATTCAAGAGAACCATTGGCGGGCAAACTTGGAAAATCGCCTCAAAACTGGGAGAATAAAATTTTGAAATGGCCGCTTAAATATTTATGGACGCAGATCCGTCTTTCTTGGGAGATGCTTATAAATCCGCCTGACGCGCTTTTTATTCCCGCTCATTCAATACCTCTTATATACGCAAAAAATACAATTGTCACATGGCATGACATAGGTTTTGAAAAATTTAAACATCTGTATACTCCGCAAGCGTATTGGTACCATAAATGGGCTGTGAGATATTCATTAAAAAATGCGCGGAAAGTTATTGTTATATCTGAATTTACAAAAAATGAGATATTAGATGTGTTTGGACAATTTTATAACAAATTGGAAAATAAAATTTCAGTTGTTTATAATGGCTACGATAATAATAAATATCAAGCTGATTTGGATAAAAATAAAATTTGCGATATTTTGGAAAAATATAAAATAAAAGATCCTTACATTTTTTTTGTTGGAAGATTGGAAGAAAAGAAAAATATAAAAGGGTTGGTTGAGGCGTTTGGTATTTTGAAGAAAGAATACCCCCTTTTGCAAAATGGGGGAGATAAGTTGAAGTTAGTTTTAGCCGGAAAACGAGGATATGGCTATGAAAAAACCGAAAAAATTATTAAAGAGCATAATTTACAAAATGAAACAATAGAATTAGGATGGACTGACGAAGATGATGCGCCATATTTACTGGCGGGAGCGGAATTGTTTTGTTTCCTTAGTTTCTATGAGGGGTTTGGGATACCAGCGTTGGAGGCTATGGCTTGCGGAGTTCCTGTTATCGCATCGGATATTTTGCCATTAAGAGAGGTGGCGGGAGACGCGGCGTTATTTGTTAATCCGAATAATAAGTCTGAAATCGCAAAAGCTATGGGAAAAGCGCTCCGTGATAATGGATTAAGAGAGCAAATGATAAAAAAAGGGTTAGAAAGAGTAAAAAATTTCAGTTGGGAAAAATGCGCGAGTGGGAGCTGGGATGTAGTATCAAGTATCAAGTATTAAGTTTTTTTGTATTATTTTTTTACTTAATACAAAATACCAGATATTTTATACTTTTAGTATGGTTAGCGTAAAAAAATTAAAAAGAAGTTTAAAATATGCCGGCAAGGGGATTGTTCTTGTTTTTAAGACGGAACAGAATTTTAGGATACAATCGCTGGCGATGCTTTTAGTGATAATAGCTTCTCTGTATTTTAAAATTAAAACATGGGAAGCGGTGGCGGTTATCCTTGCTTCTGTTATTGTTTTAGTATTGGAGCTTATAAACGCAACATTTGAGAGAATGATAGATATAGTTATTCCTAGAATGAGCGATTATGTGAAAGACATAAAAGATATTATGGCCGCGACCGTTCTTATTGCATCAATCGCGGCTTTGATTATCGGTATTTTGATATTTTGGCCGTACTTGGGGTAGTTATAAAGTTGAAAGTTTCCGCCATAGGCGGATCCGCCTCTGGCGGAATAAAGTTCATAAAGTTATGAAAATCGTTATTTGCGGGAGTATAAAATTTAGAAAAGAGATGGTTGAATATAGGGATAAATTGAATGATATGGGGCATGAGGGAATAATTTGTCCGGTTATGGAAGAATTAGCGCGAGGTGAACGACCTGAACTTATGGCGCAGATTGAAAAGGAACATTGGAAAGCAAAAAAAGAAGGCGGGTTTATAAAATGGTATTATGGCGCTATTGTTGAGAGCGACGCTATTTTAGTTTTGAATTTTAAAAAAGGCGATATTGAAAATTATATCGGCGGAAATACTTTGATGGAAATAGCTTTCGCGCATGTCTATAATAAAAAAGTTTTTTTATTAAATCCGGTTCCTGAAATTAGTTATAAAGATGAGCTTTTAACTATGACGGATAAGGTTTTAAATGGCGATTTGAGCGGGCTGGAGGCTTAGTCCCCCCCTAAACGATGGATAACAAAGTATACTTAATTGATGACGAGAACTATTATAATACTTCTAATATCGAAAGCAATCAATAGTAAATAATATTGCGGTAAGATACGCGCAAGGGGGGAACTATACGATTTGCGCTGGCAAAATTTTAAACTTTTTACCTATTCACTTTTGAGAAGACCCATGATAAAGAAATTAAGGGTATGCATGAAGATTTATTCAACATATCGAAAATAAAAAAAGCCCATCTCATAGGCATCGGCGGGATAGCGGTAAGCGCCGATGCTAAATTTTTAATTGGAATAGGGAAAATTGTTACGGGATCCGACATGCATGATTCGGAGATTGTTAGAGAAGTTGAGAAAAAAGGAGCTAAAATTTTTATAGGGCATAAAGCAAGCAATCTTGATGAAGATGCGGATTTAGTTATATATTCGCCGGCAGTACCGTTTAACAATGTGGAACGCGAAAAGGCGAGAAAATCAGGCATTCGCGAAATGAGCCATACTGAATTTTTAGGTTATCTAAGCCGTGAAATGAAAACTATTGCGGTTTCAGGAACAAACGGGAAGTCAACTACGACTGCGATGCTTGGGTTGATTCTGGAAAAAGCGGGGGTTGATCCTACAGTGATATTGGGGAGCAGGGTACCATGGTTTGCGGAGGGGAATCTGCGCGCGGGGGCGGGATGGCGCGATAGGTATAAGTTGGCGCATGGAAAAGTCCCCCTCCGCCAGAGGCGGACAGGCGTCCCGCAATACTGCGGGACTACATCGTTTATTAAAGGGGGTAAAGGCATTCGCGCGCAAAATGGTATATTTGTAGTGGAGGGGTGCGAGTATAAGGCGGGGATGATGGAATTGAATCCTGAAATGATAATTTTGACGAATATAGAGGAAGATCATTTGGACTATTATAAAGATTTGAAAGACATAAAACGGGTTTTTAAAAAATATGTAAAAAAAGCTGAAAAAAGCGGCTCGGTTGTTTATAATGCTGATGATAAAAATAGCGCCGAAGTGATGAAAGGATATGCGGGGAAGAAGGTTGGATATGGGGTAGAAAAAGAATTAAAAATTAAGAATCAAGAATTGGGCAATAAGAAATTTCCGCCAGAGGCGGATCTCCTCCAAAGGCGGATCAGCCTCTGGCTGAAGCCTTTGGCTGAAGAAATTGGGGAAAAAAGGAGTCCTAATGTTATTGCGAAAGATATTAGAATTAAAAATAAAAGACAGTGCTTTGAGGTGTGCCAGAATGGCAAAAAGTTAGGGGAAATAAAATTGCGGGTTCCGGGAGTTTTTAATGTTTATAATGCGTTGGCGGCCGCCGCCGCCGCTTTGGAAATAGGCGTTGAGTTTAAAATTATAAAAAAGGCTTTGGAAAAATTTAAGGGAATTTGGAGAAGGTTCGAAATTGCAGGTGATTATAATGGCGCGGTGATAATCTCAGATTACGCTCATCATCCCACAGCAATTCGCGGAACTATTAATGCCGCTCGCGAATTTTATCCGAAGAGGCGGATTATCGCGGTTTTTCAACCGCATTCCCATAACCGAACACGAAAATTGTTCAATGAATTTGTCGAAAGCTTTGATGAAGCGGATTTTGTGGTCTTGCAGGAAGTTTATGATGTGGAGGGGCGGGAAAATAAGAATGATAAAATTAGCGGCAGGGAGCTTGCGGATGCCGTGCGGCAACGGAGGATTAGTTGTAGAGACGAGGCCTGTCTGCGCAGGCAGGCACTGCCTCGTCTCCGCAGAGCCACTGAAGATGTGATTTATGCAAAAGATCTGAAGGAAACCGGAAAAATTTTGCGAAAAGAAATTAAAAAGAATGACATTGTTTTGTTAATGGGGGCGGGGGATATTTTTAAGTTAAAAGTTTAAAAGCCTGCCCTGAGGAATTCGAAGGGTGAAAAGTTAAAAATTGCAGGACAGGAATTTAATAAAACCTTTACTAACACCATAAATTAAGCTATACTTGGAGTATTAAATAGGGAGTGGTGATGCGCGTCATTCTGAGCGACGAAGGAGCGAAGAATCCCCATATTAAACCCGCTTAGGCATCGCGCCAAAATAACTTCCACATTTTGCATCCCATCTTTACGCCATCTTTGCCTGATACTCAATCGCAAAATTTTCACCGTAGCTTAGGCTACGGCTCAAATTTTGCTTAATCGTATCGTACAAATCTGACACAAATCGGGGCGCAACTTGTAAAACTTATTTTGGCGCGATGCCTTAACTATGGGATTCTTCACTCGCTCTGCTCGTTCAGAATGACGCAAAACCCATACAAATCACCAGCCACTAAACCAAATAGTTGTATTATTTAAAATTATATATATTTTATGTTCAATTGGAATATAGCAGGGCATGAAAATATAAAAAAATTTTTGGAAAATAGCGTAATACGGGAAAAAATCGCGAATGCATATTTATTCTACGGTCCGGAGAAAGTCGGTAAAAAGGATATGGCAAGACAATTCGCGAAAAGCCTTTTTTGCGTTAATAAAGATAGACCATGCGAGGAATGCTTAAATTGCAAGCAGATTGAAGCTAATATTTATCCCGACTTTTTTCGTGTTGCGCGAATGGAGGAAAAAGGAAATATAGTCATTGAACAAGTAAGAGAATTGCGCGAAAAATTTTATAGAACTTCATTCCTCTCCGGCTATAAAGCGGGCATTATTGAAGAAGCCGAGTTCTTAACGGACAGCGCATGGAATTCATTTTTAAAAATACTTGAAGAGCCCCCGTCTATGACGGTTATAATCATTATCGCAAATAAGATCGCGCCTATTCCCGCGACAATAATTTCGAGATGCCAAAGGATAAAATTTTCACTTGTGCCGGAAGATGAAATAACGGAACATCTTTGCGAGCGCGGCATCGAAAGGCTTTCAGCGCGCCGAATAGCAAGAATCGCGGGAGGAAAAATCGGATTGGCGAGAGAGTTTGCGAATAGCCGCGAATTATTTGACAAATATAATGAGAAGATTTTAACCTTTTTAAGGTTTTTTGAAAAAGATATGCTGCTCAAAGAGAAAAACGATGTAATTGCCGCCATTTCAAAGGAAAGAGAACAGGCCAGCGAGTCATTTGATATTATCGCGTCCTTGTTAAGAGATTTTCTTTTGGTAAAAACAAACCCGGATTTAGTCGTTAATTTAGCTCATAAAGAAAAAATGATTGATATTGGGAAAAGGTTTGAATCAAGAAAAATTTCCCAAATGCTGGAAAATTGCGTTAAGTTCAAAAGTTATTTGGACAGTAATGTTAACAGGAAGCTATTGCTGGAGAATATGGCGCTGGAGATGGAGTAGGAACAATATTATTGCTATATGGCTATATTGTTATATTGTTTGCGAAACGAAAGCGATAACGGTTAATTTCCGTGTAACAATATAGCAATATAGCAATATAACAATACTACAATGTAAAAATTTAATAAATAAATTTATGTCCATAAAAAAAACTATTTTAATAATTTTTGCCTTAGTTTTTCCTCTTCTCCTATCCGGCTGCATACAGATTGGAGAGAGCGAAGACTTCGGCGCGGTTTTTAAATCTTTGGATATGGGCGCGTCATTTGCTCAAAAAGCGCTTGTTTCAACTCCGCAGCAATCATTGGTTTCAATTTCAAATGCCGATGTTACCGCCATGGAGATAGATCCGCAGGACCATAACGCGATATATATCGGGACTTTGGCAAACGGCCTTTTTTACAGTTATGACGGCGCTGAATCTTGGCATCAAGCAAAAGATTTAGGAAATTACCAAATAAGCTCAATTGCGATCAATCCGGATAATAAATGCGTAATTTACGCGTCAAGCTTTAATAAAATTTTTATCAGCCGCGATTGCAATCGTACATATCGCGAAATATACAATGATCCTCGGCCGCAGGCGGAGATAACCCGCATAGCCGTAGATTTCTATGATCCGTCAGTGGTTCTTGCCGGAACTTCTAACGGCGATATTCTGAAAAGCCAAGACGGAGGAGGCAGCTGGCATAATCTGTACGATTTTAAGGCGAGGATAAAAGACATATTGATTGATAGGAAAGACAGCGATTTAATTTTCGTTGCCACTGCCAAAGATTTTTATAAAACAGCAGACGGAGGAATAAATTGGGAAAGCTTGGGAGATAATATCAGGGAAGCAATCTCAAAAAGCGTTTCTGCATATGTGAAAAAGATAATATCTGTTTCTTCTCCTGAAACCCGGGCTCTTGCGGCATTGACGGATAAAAATATTTTGGTAAGTATTGACGGGGGAAATAAATGGAGCGATCTGAAATTAGTTACTCCGCCGGGCAAAGTAAAAATTTATTCGCTTGCCATAAATCCGCAAAATCACAGGGAAATTTATTATGGCACTGCGACCTCATTCGTTAAAAGCGCCGACGGCGGAAAAACTTGGACAAGTTCAGAGTTGCCTTCCGCAAGAGCGCCTGTTGAAATTTTGGTTGATCCGGCATATTCCAATGTCGTGTATATGGGGATGTATAAGATAGAGAGTTAAGGATGTGCAATGATAGAAATTATGTAAAATTTCAAATTCAAAATCTCATCCCGTATTTAATACGGGACTAAATAAATTCAAAATTCAAATCTTTTAAATTCAAAACTTTGTCGCAATTCCATCAGAATTTTTGATTTTGAGCATTGTGATTTATTTGTGATTTGTTATTTTATATTTGGTGCTTTTTATCTGTTGTAAGATAAATTTGGATACTAATTGATATAGTATGAATACAGAAAATAAAACTAGTTATCGTCCCGTCGTTCTCCTGATTCTTGACGGGTGGGGAGTCGCCCCGCCGTCGAGATGCAATGCAATAACAATGGCTAAAACTCCCGCTATGGATAAAATTATCTCCTCATATCCTGCAGTAACTCTGCAGGCTTCGGGGGAGAGCGTGGGGCTTCCATGGGGAGAAATGGGCAACTCCGAAGTCGGGCATCTTAATTTGGGAGCGGGCAAGATCGTATATCAAGACCTGCCAAGGATAACAAATGCTATCTTGAATGGAACATTTTTTACGAACAGGCATTTTTTAGCCGCGATGGAGCATGTTAAAAACAGCAAGGGCAAGTTTAAGCTTCATCTTATAGGGCTTTTGTCCTCGGCAGGCGTCCATGCATATACGGAACATCTTTTCGCATTGATGGAAATGGCAAAACAAAACGGGGTTAAAGATTTATATATACATGCCATATTGGACGGGCGGGATATGCCCTATAATACGGGGATTGATATGATGGAAAAATTACAGGCTAAGATTAAGGAACTGGAGATTGGCTGCATTGCAAGCGTTTCAGGGCGACATTATGCGATGGATAGGGATAACCATTGGGCAAGGATTGAAAAAGCTTATAAAGCTATGACTGGAGCAAGCCATGCGGAAAGGTTATTTACGGATCCTATTGATGCCATACAAGCCTCATACGATAAAAAAATTTATGACGAGGAGTTCCAGCCCGTTCCGATTTTTACAAAAAACGGGAAACCCGCAGGATCTGTTGAAGATAATGATTCAGTGATATTTTTTAATTACAGATCGGATAGGGCAAGAGAACTCACAAAAGCTTTCGTTCTTCCTTCATTTGTAAAATTTGAGAGAGTCGATATTTTTCGGAATTTGAATTTTGTTTGCATGACCGAATATGAAAAAAATTTGCCGGTATCCGCAGCGTTTCCTCCGGAAGCAATCAACAACCCTTTGGCAAAAGTGATTTCCGATAATAAATTAAAACAACTCCATATTGGCGAGACGGAAAAATACGCGCATGTTACGCATTTTTTTAATGGAGGCAAAGAGGATGTTTATGAGGGAGAAGAGAGGATCTTAATCCCTTCTCTAAGAGTTGAATCTTATGCGGAAAAACCTGAAATGAGCGTGCGTGAAATAACCTCGAATGTATTGAAAAATCTGGATAAATTTGATTTCATAGTGATAAATCTGGCTAATCCCGATATGGTGGGGCATACGGGAGATTTAAAAGCGACTATTCGCGCTGTTGAAGCAGTTGATGATTGCGTTAGGCGCATAACGGGAAATGTACTGGCAAAAGGAGGCGCGATTATTATCACGGCCGATCACGGCAACGCGGAGGGGCTGCTGGATATGCAAACAGGATGCATAGATAAAGAACACAGCACAAACCCGGTCCCGTGCGTTATAGTCGCGAATGAATTCGAAGGCAAAAATGTTGGAAAAGACGCTAATGTAACAACTGATTTAAGCGTTATGATGCCTTCCGGCATATTGGCTGATATCGCTCCGACAATTTTAAAGCTTATGGGTATTCCGAAACCGGAGGAAATGACAGGGCGATCGCTTATATAGTCAAAAAAGCAAAAAAGCAAAAAAGCAAAGAAACAAAAAAGCAAAAGAGTATTCAAGTTAGATAAATTTAAAAAAATCTACATTTGTTTTCTTGTTTTATTGTTTTCTTGTTTTGTTGAAAATAGTATGTCTCAAATTATTTCAGAACACAATGATGAATTTAACAAAGTTATCGAACATTTTAAGACCGAGATTTCTTCTTTGAAAACAGGCCGGGCTACGCCTCTTTTAGTTGAGAATATTTTAGTCGAAAGTTACGGAGCGAAAATGCCGCTAAAGCAGGTTGCAAGCATTGGCGTTCCGGAGCCCAGATGCATTTTAATTGAGCCATGGGATAAAAGCATCATAAAGGAAATAGAAAAATCGATAATTAACGCGGGTGTGGGATTAAATCCGAAGAACGAGGGTCAGCAGCTCCGCATAAGCATTCAACCATTAACGGAAGAAGACAGGAAAAATTTGGTTAAAATTTTGAATCAAAAAGCGGAAGTGGCGAGAATTTCAATCCGCGGGCTTCGGGATAAGGTGAAAGATAATATCCAGCAAATGGAAAAAGGCAAGGAGATTACCGAAGATGACCGCTTTAGGCTGCAAAAAGAATTGGATGAATTTACCGGAGATTATAATGAGAAGATAAAGGAAGTCGCGGAGAAGAAGGAGGGGGAGATAAATACAATTTAGGCGTTATGTCTCTATCAGGGCTGTTC
>Ga0154643_1044_pt1 | contig 20532 bp, 15 predicted proteins | sample Rifle2008BG13ft_FD_116072 | JGI IMG/M metagenome (GOLD analysis project Ga0154643, IMG submission 116072) | Candidatus Falkowbacteria bacterium RBG_13_39_14
CACAAATCTGGGCGCAACTTGTAAAACTTATTTTGGCGCGATGCCTAAATAGATAAAGTCCGTTAGGTAAAATTAATTAAAAACATATTTTTCAGTAAAAATGATGGTTGTTTAAGCGCCTGGCGCTCACGGGGTGAATTTCTTAATTTCTTTTCCATCTGTCTCCATTATAACATCCCCATCCTCATCCGTCCGAAAAACTCCTATTCCCATCCTTTCCAAGCGATTTAAAATCCGAAGCGACGGCATGCCGAAATCATTATCACGGCCTGCTGAAATAACCGTTATTTCAGGTTTTACGGCTTCAAGGAAACATTGGCTGCTTGCATTAGCGCTCCCGTGATGGGCAATTTTCAAAACATCCGATCTGATATTTCCCTCCCCTTCAAGGGGATGGCTGAGGAGGGGTTTTTCGCACAACTCCGCATCCGCTTTTTCCTCTATATCTCCTGCAAACAAAAAAGATTTATCTTTATAGCTGATGCGTAAAACAATCGAACTGTTATTCAAATTATCAACGGTTTTTTCAAATAAATCCTCCCGCGGATATAAAATTTCTATTTTTATGTTCGTCGCAGAGACGCGATTAATCGCGTCTCTGCCAACCATCCTCGTCGCCATTCCGCTATCCCTCGCAATCTCCAAAAACTCTAAATATTCATAAGAACTATGCAAAACTCCAGTCATCCAAACTTCGTCAACCTGATATTTTTTAAAAACATCAATCAAGCCCGCAACATGATCCGCATGCGGATGCGTCAAAACCATTATATCAATCTCCCTATCCCAAAAAGGCAGATATTTATCCAACTTTTCAACTACCTTTTTATCCGGTCCGCCGTCGATTAAAATATTCAAACCGTCAGCCATAACAAGACTCGCGTCTCCCTGCCCGACATCAAAAAAAATAACCCTCATCTTATCGTCCAATGAAAAACTAAAAACCGCCCGCGCCAAAAAATATATGTTGATCGCTATCAAAGCCAAAATTATAATCAAAATTTTTTTCTTACGCATACAACCATTATATCATAAAACTTAAAAAAAACTTGCAAGAATGGCAAGTTATAGAGTAAAATACCACTAATGACACTTATCTGGAGGGAAGCACTGCTATGATAAAAAAAATCACTAATTTAGTGGAGGGAGCTTGCAAAAAGAAAACCAATTATTTCGGCTACCGTGCATGGGCGGATCATATTCTCCTTGTTGCGGCTAACGCGAAAAAGTTGGCGAAAAAATTAAAAGCCGACGAAGAAATTGTCGAGATTGCCGCATTACTGCACGACTATGCAGGCATTTTAGACATAAAACTTTATCCTAACCATCATATTCACGGCGCGAAAATAGCAGAAAAAATACTTTCTAAACATAATTATCCAAAAAATAAAATACAACGCGTCGCGCGTTGTATTTATTGCCATAGGGCAAGCAAAAATATACGAAAAAAAACATTAGAAGAAAGAATCCTTGCTAATGCCGATGCGATGGCGCACTTCGACAATATCCCATCGCTTCTATATCTCGCTTTCGTAAATTATGGCATGGATAACGAAGAAGGTAAAAAATGGGTTTTAAAAAAACTTGAGCGAAGCTATAAAAAGTTAACGCTTCTACAAGCGAAAAAAATAATCCGCCCGAAATATGAAGCCGCAAAAATTATATTAAAATAATTAGCCGGCAGATGTATCTCTCTGAGATGTGTTTATTTTTTTTATAAGCTTTGCAGGAAGGATTGTTCTAAAATTTCTTTATGCAAACTATTCCCCCATGCATCCATTGTTACTATAACAGGAAAATCCTTTACTTCTAACTCCCAAATAGCTTCCGCCATTCCAAAAACCCTCTTATAAACATGAATAACCTTCATGCATTTGGCGTAAAGCGCTCCCGCGCCTCCAATAGCGGAAAAATAAACAACTTTCCCCCGCATTTTTTTCAAAACATTATCATCCATTCCTCCTTTACCTATAATGGCTCTAATACTATATTTTTCTATCAACTCAGGGGTATAAGAATTAAATCTGGCGCTGGTAGTAGGTCCGGCAGAAATAATTTCATCTCCGGCCAGCAAAGGTCCGCAATGAAAAATTATTGAATTTCGAATTTTAGGAAATTCATTTTTTAAAAGAAATAAATGCGCTCTATCTCTAAGAGTAAAAACAGCGCCATTCAATAAAATTTCATCTCCAATCTTTAATTTTAAAAAATTATTCATATTTAATACATCCGCGTCTTAATGCCCAACATCCAAAAGCTATACCTACAAAAAAAGAGGCAGGATGACGATACTGCGAAGCGGCTTTTACCGCCAATGCTGTTGTTCTGCCGCCGAAACCCGACGGCCCTATACCTAAGCCGTTTATGGCCACTAATAGATCCTTTTCCAGTCTTGATAGTATCTGGTCATCGGCAAAATCATCCAATTTTCTCAAAAGCTGCTCCTTTGATAAGGCCGCCGCTTCTTCTCGCGTCCCTCCCGACAGAAACGCCTATCACATATGGAGGACATCCCGTTCCCTGCGCAGCCGCTACCGCGTCAAAAACGCACTTCTTAACCCCATCAATATCTCGATTTGCCCTGAGGCTTTGATTCGGCAAGCTGTAAACATTTCCTATGTTCTCCGAACCGCCGCCTTTCATTAGCAAATCAATTCTAAAATAATCAGCTTCTTTAAAATTAACGGTTGCGCTATTGCCGATGTTTTTTCCCGTAAAGGGCATTACAGCATTCGGTCTTAAGGGAATACTCTCCGTTGCCTTAATAGTTGCATTTTCAATAATTCTTTTTATTTCTGATTGTTTAACATGTGGCGGATATTTAACATAAAAAACAGGTGTACCTGTATCTTGACAAATAGGCCGCTTCTCCTTTTCTGAGATGCATATATTTTCTAAAATTATTTCCAAAACTTTTTTCGCTAAAAAATTTTCTTCTTCCCTCAATGCCCTTTTCAAAGCGACAATCACATCATCCGGCAAACTAATAGAGCACTTTTTATATAATTCAACCACAGCATCTTCAGTTAAATTTAACTTTAATTCTCTCATGTTTATAATGGCGCCCTTAGATCCCGCGTGATTTAAATAAACCGATATCAATTTTTCCCCCTATATTCCCCTAACTTTTAACGCCTCTACCAGTTTTTCAACCGCCGCGATATAAGCGGCGGTTCGCATATTAACGCCATACTTTTCTTTTCTCTCCCAAATACCCTCAAAAGCCTTTCCCATTTGAAAGGATAATTTTTCTTTGACAGTGTCCAGATCCCAATAGCATCCGCTTATATTCTGCAGCCATTCAAAATAAGAGACTATCACGCCTCCGGCATTCGCGAAAACATCCGGAAGTATAACGACTCCTCTATTTTCCAGCGCTTCTCCTGCCTCAATATTGATAGGGCCGTTTGCGAGTTCGATAATAAACTTCGCTTTAACTTGAGCGATATTTTCATTCGTGATAACTCCCGCCAGCGCCGCCGGCGCTAAAATATCCGCAGAAAGTTCCAATAATTCCTCATTGGAAATATTTTTGGAGCCTTCGAAATCGACAACCGATCCTGTTTCTCTTTTATGTTTTTCCGCCAAATCAATATCCAAACCAGCCTCGCTATATATTCCTCCTTTTGAATCGGAAACCGCAACTACCTTATATCCCGCTCCGCCCGCTATTCTCGCAAAATTAAGCCCCGCGTTGCCGAATCCTTGAATAGCAACGGATTGGCTATTTCTATTTTTTCCCATCTTTTTAAGCAAAAATTCCAAAGCGTAAAATCCCCCTAAAGCCGTGGCAATATCCCGTCCCAAGGAACCTCCGATTGAAACCGGTTTTCCTGTAACGACAGCCGGAACATTCTTCCCCTTAATATGACTGTATTCGTCCATAAACCACGCCATAATTTGCGGATTTGTATAAACATCAGGCGCCGGTATGTCTTTATCCGGTCCGATAAATTCAGCAAGCGCCCGCATATATCCGCGGCTCAATTTTTCCAGCTCTTTTTCGCTTAATTTTTTCACATCAACTTTTATCCCGCCTTTTCCTCCTCCATAAGGGATGCCGGCAACCGCGCATTTTATCATCATCCAAAACGAAAGAGCCTTTACATAATCCAAATCAACTTCCGGATGATACCTTGTTCCTCCCTTAAACGGGCCTAAAATATCATTGTACTGAACCCTGTAACCTTCAAAAATTTCCAGCCTCCCATCGTCCATTTTTACAGGAACAGAAACCTCAATAACTCTTTGCGGATGCTCTAAAATTTTCAAATAATCGTCTTTCAAATTTATAAGTTCCGCTGTTTTATTTAATTGTTTGATCGCATTTTCGAATTTCATAAATTAAGCCTTCGGCGCATAGTCGCGCGTCATCCCGAGGAGCGAAGCGACGAGGGATCCCCTGAATCAGCGCGCTATACCTTGTCCATCTCTCGCGCCAGGGGATTCCTCCGCCGCAAGCGGCGTTCGGAATGACGCGGAAATATTTCAATTCCTGTACAGTAAATTAAGCTGCGCGCATAGGCAGGGTCAAGGGACCCTGCCTACCCCATGGTAGGTCGGGTCCCCCGCCCCCCGCCCGACCGGACGGTCGTTCGGGCGGGGAACGACTGTTCAGTCGGGCAGGCTTGACCCGACCGATTGAAATTCCTGCGCGTTAAATTAAAGCCAACTATAAACTTTTTATTGAATGGTTCTGCCCGCGAACAGCCTTCCCTATCCGTGTTCTGTGTTTACCGCCACACCAAAATTTTGGTGTGGCGGTTTATCCGTCTATTATCCGTGTCAATCCGTTTTCTTCACGCTCCGTGCCTAAAAAACATAACATCCCCATCGCGGACAATATAGTCTTTCCCTTCCAATCTCATCAACCCTTTTTCTTTCGCGCCGTTCCAGCCGTCGTATGATATAAAATCATTATAGGAAACAACTTCCGCCCGGATAAATTTTTCCTCAAAATCCGTATGAATAACGCCGGCGGCTTGCGGCGCTTTCGCGCCATCAATTACAGTCCACGCGCGCGTCTCCGGCTCGCCTGATGTAAAAAATGTTATCAAACCTAAAAGTTTATAACTTGCCACAATAAGTTTATCCAGACCTGATTGTGTTATTCCGAGCTCTTTCATATATTCTTTTGCCTCATTTTCCGGAAGTTCAGCAAGTTCTGCCTCTATTTTTGCCGAAATATTTATGAGAGGAGAATTGCCTATCGGCAAATCAATCTTCTTATCCAATTCATCCTCATTAACATTCGCGACATAAAGCATGGGCTTTAGAGTAAGCAAGCTAAATTCCTTTATTAAAATTTTCTCCTCATCTGAAAGTCCGGCGTCAGACGCAAAACGGCCAGCTTCCAAAACTTTCATAACCTTCTCCAAAACGCCATTAACTTCCGCGGCAATTTTATTCCCCGAACGCATTTCTTTTTTCAGGCTTTCAAGCCTTTTCGCGACAACCGCCATATCCGAAAAAATCAATTCCAAATTTATAACTTCCATATCGGATTTCGGATTAACCTCGCCTGAAACATGGATAACATTCAGGTCAGAAAAACTCCGAACTATATGGCAGATCGCGTCAACTTCCCTGATATTAGCCAAAAATTTATTGCCTAAGCCCTCTCCTTTATGGGCCCCGGCGACTAACCCCGCGATATCCACAAATTTTACGGTTGTGGGAATAGTTTTTTTAGACTTTGATATTTCAGAAAGTCTTTCTAACCTTGCGTCAGGCAATTCAACTATGCCGACATTCGGATCAATCGTGCAAAAAGGAAAATTGGATGCGTCAACCTGCTTTTTTGTCAAAGCCTTAAAAACCGTCGATTTACCGACATTCGGAAGACCTGCTATTCCTATTGATAAACTCATAGATTACATTGTTATATGGTTATATGGTTATATGGTTAAATTGCGACAAAAACAGTATAACAATATAGCAATATAACAATTGAACTCATCTTATCCCATTTCAAAACTTTTAGCAATATGGTATAATATCTTCAACAAAACAAAAAAGCACAAAAACAAAAAAATAATTTCTAATTTCTAATTTCTTCTATGCCTTTCCTAAACCGCAAAAAAAACGCATATATTTTGTTGCTATCAGTAGCCATATTGGCAGGGATAAAATCCTACTCGTATATTACTTCAAAAACCAATCTTGAGAGTATTGAAATAACAAATCCCGCTCCGCAGTCAACGGTTAACGGAGTTGTTAGAATTGCCGCAAAAATATTCGGGAAAGCCGAAAATGTTAAATTCACATTTACGGATAATAACGGCGAAATAGTCAAAGAAGCAAAAGGATATTTTGAAGTCGAAGATAATGAATGGGTTTATTATTTGAACAGTTTGGACATAGAGAGCGGGACATACTCCGTTATCGCTGCCGCTTTAAGCAAAGAAGGCGAAAAAAATAATTCAATCTCCATAAACATCGCGAATGACGCGGATAGCATTTCTTTTGCGAAAGAGATGCGGGAGAGGAATGAGGAAAAGAAAGAATTTGACAAGGAGTCTGACTCCTTAAAGAGTCAGACTCCTATTGAGTCTCTCGCTGTTCCAGAATTGCAATTGCCGGAAATAAGCGAGGAACCGCCGAAAGAGGAAAATCATCCTGAAAAATTAGCCGAAGCGGTTGTAACAGCGTTAACAAATCTATATGACGAAATAAACAATAATCTCTCGACTTCCACAAATCAAGGCCAAGTCGCGGGAGCATTTCAAGAAAACAAAAAAACAAGAAAACAAGAAAACAATGGAGCCAGTGATGAGCTTAGTGAGGTAAACCCGCCTTCATCCCGCATATTGCTGGACTACGGCGAGGCAAGCAATAAAGCAAAAAAACAAGAAAACAATGAAGCAATTCAGCAATTTAGCAATATAACAATAGAACAATATAACAATGATGAAATTCCACCGACTTCTAATGTAGACGCTGAAGATAAAAAACCAAATGATCTTAACGAGCCGACAGAATTCAATTGGTTCAATTATAAAATTAAAATTATCAAAATTGAAAATCACGAAACTTTAAAATTGCCTTATACCCTAAGCGCGAGCTGCAACAATCCTTTAGATTCCCTTGAATTTATATTAGACAACCTCGAAACTCCCCAGATAGATTACTCTTTCAAAGCGTCAAACAACTACGGATACTACACATACTGGACATACAAATTAGGCTCCGAGGATATCGAATCCGGCGATTATCTTTTGTACGCGAAAGGAACAATCGATTGGCATTCCTACGAAAGCCCGATGATAATTGTGAGAGTGGAGTAGATAAGCGAGATTTCTCTTTTATTGTGATTAAAACCTATACGACATTTTTTTGCTTTAATACTGCGAATTATCAAATAGTTCGCATATAACTTATTGAAATAGCCATTTCTTTATTATTTTTAAAAATTTTTTAGTCATTTATTTCAGGTCGAACATAACTTGTGATATAATTCAATCAATTTAGTATTTAACGGGACTGTCGCCGAAAGGCATTTTGCTCTGAGGAGCGAAGCGACGAAGAATCCCCTGATTTTTTCGCTTAACAGTAGGGATCCCTCACTCCGCTCTGTCTCCGTTCGGGATGACGCACAGGCATTCGGCGACAGTCCCTTAACAACAAAATTATGAAACCACCGGAAATGGACATGGGTTCGCCCGAACAAACCGAAACAAAAAAGCATACTATTGAACTCAAAGATGGTGAATCTATCACTATTGAGGAGACTAAACCTGGCACATTTAGAATTATTGATAATAGTATTACTAAAAAAGATAAACATATAATGGACGGAGAAACATCTTTAGGTATTAAAAAAAGTAATGAAGAAGTTAAATACTTAGATAATGATGATAGCGATGCTCGTGTGTTTTCTGATTCATCAGAGCATCTTAAGTGGGAAGATGTCGAATTTAGTTACACAGGGCTTGAATGGGAAATAAAAGCGCCCTCATTAGAACGTGTCAAGGAAGCGTTAGAACATACAGAGATGATCGCCTATAATCCAGAGGATAGCTAATGCCAAAAAATTACATTGAGGAATAGAAATTTCTGGCTACATCACATAACAGCGTGTATCCGGCTACGGAAAATTGGCGTTGTTATAATCCATATAGAGTGCCGATTTTCCTCCGCCCAAATTTTCATCCCTTGATTTGATGAGAATTTGGGTGGAGTTCAATTTAAAGCGTGCGTTCGATCAATATTTATCCCCTAAAATAGGGATGAAAACATCGGATAACATTCAGCAAAATCGCTCGCTCGCCCCCCTGCTCGCTCGCTCCCAAAAGATTGTTTTCAGAGTTGATTACAAAATGCCGCATCCTCTCCTGCCTCCTGCCTGCCCCCTGCCTCCTGCCTGCGCAGGCAGGGGGGCATGGCGCAGGCAGAGGATGTTTTAAAAAAATTTATTAAAAAAAACACCCGCCGAATCGGCAGGCGTTTTTTAAATTCTCAATTCTTAATTCTATTCCCCTATTCTCCAATTTTTATCGCTTGCGCCGGGCACATTTCAGCCGCCTCTTTAGCCTTTTCGCCGAATTTTTCCAAATCAGCGCTTTCAAGAGCATAGGCTTTGCCCTCTTCGTCCAAATCAAATACTTCCGGACAAACAGCTTTGCATGTCCCGCATTGAACGCATGCGTTTTTATCAATTGATAATTTCATAGAAATCAATTGTTATATTGTTAAATTGCTATATTGCTAACATATTCATCCTTTTAAATTTCGTCTAATTAGGGGGGCTGGTGATTTTATGAATTTGTTGGGTGTCAGGTGCCCAAAAACTTAATTTTATCAAAAAATTTTTCGCTCTATTAAGCCTTTTGTTAAATAACTAATTCGCGGAGTGAGGCGCCTGACACCTGTCTGCGCCCTGCCTGCGCAGGCAGGAGGCAGACCGATAAATCACCAGACCCTATTTACACTTTGGAGCAGATCCTTTCTTAAATCCCGTTCCAGTCGGAATCAACCGCCCGATGATAACATTTTCTTTCAACCCTTCAAGATAATCTATCTTTCCGCTTACTGCCGCGTTAATAAGAACGCGGGATGTTTCTTGAAAAGAAGCGGCCGATAAGAAACTCTTCGTTGAAAGAGATACTTTGGTTATTCCAAGCAAAAGCTTTTCATACTTGCAAGGCTTCTTACCCGATTTTTCAAGCTCTTCGTTTATGTTCTCAACCTCTGTGATATCCATAACCTCTCCCGGAAGGCACAGACTGTCTCCCGCGTCTTTGATAAGCACTTTCGAGAAAAGCTGGCGTCCGATTATTTCTATATGCTTATCATTCAAAGGCTGCCCCTGTGAAGAATAAACATGCTGAATTTCTCGAATAATATATTTTTGCGTGGCCAATTTTCCCTTTAGCTTATACAGCTGCTGCAAATCAAGGCTTCCCTCGGTCAATTGATCGCCTATCTCGACAGTATCTCCGTCTTTAACATATAAAACATACCCCTTTGGAACAAGATATTCTTTTTCCAGTTTTGATTTTACTGAAACAATAATTCCTTTACCCCCTATCTTCACAGTACCCTTGTTTTTTGCCGTTATCTTTTTGCCTTTGCTGTTTACAAATAACACATCTCCTGCTCCTACTTTATCTTCTTCTTTAACCTTTATATCCATCTTTTCTCTCTTTCCGTCAAAATCATATTGTTCTTCGACATCTCCTTCATAGGATATTCTTATCAGCTTTTGTCCAGGCAAACCTTGAAATTTCACATTCCCTTCCTCGTCCTCAATTGATTTTTGCGCGTCAATTATTGATATGCTGCCTGAAGCTTCCGCCACAAACGCTTTTCTCTTCGGCGGACGAACTTCAAAAAGCTCCTCAACTCTCGGCAAACCTTGGGTAATATCAGCGCCAACAACGCCTCCGGTATGGAATGTTCTCATCGTAAGCTGCGTTCCAGGTTCTCCGATGCTTTGCGCGGCAATAATGCCTACAGCCGTTCCCAGTTTTACCAATTCATTATATCCCAAATCATATCCATAGCATTTGCGGCACATTCCCTTTAAGCATTTGCAAGTAAGGCTTGATCTTATTTTCACTTTTTCCAAATCTATCGTTTTAATTCTTTCTTTTTTTGCCTCATCAATCAAATCTCCGGATTTCGCTATCGTATTTCCGCCGGAATCTTTTATCGTCTCAATTATTACTCTTCCCCAAATTCTATCCGCGAGCGTCTCTCCCATTTCCTCGCTTTCTTTTTTCGTAATCTCCACACCTTCCTTGTCCCCGCAATCTTCTTCGGTAATTAATACATCTTGAGCGACATCAACCAATCTTCTGGTCAAATATCCCGCGTTCGCGGTTCTCAAGGCCGTATCCGAAAGCCCTTTCCGGGCGCCGTGCGTTGAGATAAAGTACTCCAATACATCAACTCCTTCTTTAAAATTCCCTTTAACCGGCAGTTCTATAATTCTCCCGGCCGGATTTGTAACAAGTCCTTTCATTCCGATAATCTGAATAAGCTGCTGCCATGTTCCGCGAGCTTTTGATTCAATCATGGAATAAATCGGGTTTTGCTTATCTGAAAAACTCTCAGCCAACTTTTTTCGGCTCATAACAACAATCTTATCTTTCGCTCCGCTCCAAAGCTCAATAATTTTTGAATGTCTCTCATTGTAAGTCAAAAGTCCCATTTCATATTGATTATAGACTTCTTCAACTTCTTTATCGACATCCTGAATAAGCTCTTTTTTGTCTTCAACATAAGGAGCGTCGCTCATTCCCCATGAGAGTCCGGAGAGTGTTAAATACCTGAACCCCATATCTTTCAAATCGTCCAAAAGTTTGACTGCTCGTTTTTTGCTTGAAAGGTTTATCGTCCTGGTAACGATTTGCCCAAGAGATTTCTTATCCATCGTTTTATTCAAAAATTCAATTTCATCAGGCAAGATTTCGTTAAATAAAATCCTTCCGGCAGTAGTATAAATTATTTTATCTTGATATTTCGCGCCTATTTCTTCCTGAAGCTTGATAATCCCTAGATTATAAGCAGTCACGGCTTCCTTAAAATCCGAAAAATATTTTACACTCTTTTTCTTATCAGCCGCATCGGTTTCGTTTTCCTTTTCTATAACCCATTTTCCGTCTTTCATTAAAACAGTCATATAAAAAATTCCCCAGACAATATCCTGATTTGGTTGCGCGACAGGATCTCCCGTAGCGGGTTTTAGCAAATTGTTGGACGAAAGCATAATATGTTCCGCTTCCCATCTCGCTCCGTCGGTAAGAGGAACATGAACAGCCATCTGGTCTCCGTCGAAATCGGCGTTAAACGCGCTGCAAACCATAGGATGGACATGAAGAGCTTTTCCTTCTATCAATATGGGTTTAAAAGCCTGGATTCCGAGCCGATGCAATGTCGGGGCTCGATTTAAAAACACAAAAGCTCCTTCAATAATCTCTTCCAATATGTCCCAAACTTCCGCGAATCCTGCCTCGATATACCTGTTCGCGCTTCTCACATTATGGACAATTTCTCTTTTAATAAGCTGGCTTATTATGAACGGTTTGAATAATTCCAAAGCCATGGTTTTGGGCAAACCGCATTGGTGCAATTTCAATTTTGAACCGACTACGATTACGCTTCTTCCCGAATAGTCGATTCTTTTACCCAATAAATTCTGCCGGAACCTGCCCTGCTTTCCCTTCAACATATCCGCCAGCGACTTAAGCATCCTTTTCTGCCCTGTTGAAGCGACCACTGTTTTTCCTTGTCTCGCCGAGTTATCAATTAGAGCGTCAACCGCTTCTTGAAGCATTCTCTTCTCATTCCTGCATATAACTTCAGGAGCGTTCAGTTCTATCAGCTGCTTAAGCCGGTTATTCCTATTGATAATTCTCCTGTAAAGATCATTCAAATCGGAAGTGGCGAACCGTCCTCCGTCTAACGGCACCATGGGGCGCAGATCAGGAGGAATAACAGGCACTGCGGTTAATATAAACCATTCCGGCCTTATCTCGTTTTTAATAAGATTTTTAACGAGTTTCAATCTTTTAATAAGCTTTTCCTGCTTATTGCCTTTGGCTGTCAATAATTCTTTCTCCAAATCTTTTTCCATTTTTTTAAGATCGACTTCTTCCAATAACTCCCTTATAGCTTCCGCTCCGATATTAGCTTCAAAAATATGTCCGTACTTGAAAGCCAAATCCTGATAAGAACTTTCCGAGATTACTTTATATTTCTTCAGTTCGTTTAATTCAAGATAAGCTTCTTTCAATCGTTCGTCCAATTGAGCGTACGCGTTTTCTTCCTCGTCTTCAATTGCCCGAAGCTGGCGCTCTTTCTCCTCAGGATGCAATTCCTTATTATTTTCGGCTTCTTCTTTCCTCTTTTTGTATTCCGCTTTTATCTCTTTCCTTTTGCTTGCGAATTCCGCTTTTATCTGCTCTATAGTATCTTCTTTCATCTTCTCGTCCACCTTTGTTATAATGAACCCCGCGAAATAAATCACTTTTTCCAAACTCATCGGAGATAGATCTAAAATCAAGCCTACCTTTGACGGTACGCCTCGCAAAAACCAAATATGGGATACTGGAGCGGCAAGGGAAATATAACCCATCCTCTCGCGCCTTACCGAACTCCTCGTAACCTCAACGCCGCATTTATCGCAAACGATTCCCTTATATTTTATCTTTTTATATTTTCCGCAATAACATTCCCAATCTTTCGAAGGTCCGAAAATGCGCTCGCAAAACAACCCGTCTTTTTCAGGCTTTTGAGTTCTATAGTTAACAGTCTCGGGCTTTAAGACTTCCCCCCTGCCCCACTCCTTTATCTGTTCAGGTGAAGCTACTTTTAGCTTAATGCCCTCGAAATCAAATGTTTTTAATGTGTCATTCATAAAATTATTACTATTAAAGTTATAATTAAATTTAATTAAAAATAACTTCTTGTCCAATATGTGAGACTAATACAAGTTGACAATTTTATATAATAATGTATAATAATAGTACTAAACATGGAGCGAATTCTATATGAGTTTGCTCCTTTTTTTTTCTGACATTTTAAGCAAATATTTCAAATATTCAAAATCCCTAAAATTTCCGCCTGCAAATTGCCGAATTTCTTTGGCGGCGCGAGGGCCTCTCGCTAAAACAACAACTTCTTTCCCTAATTCTTTTAAATGCTTCAATACCGGCAAAAAATCTCCGTCGCCGGATAAAATAACAACCCTATCAAACTTATCATAATCTCTCATCAAATAAAACGCCATATCAACATCGCAATTCGCTTTCTTTGTCGGCGTACCATCGTCATCAACATACAGTTTAACTGGCTTTAATAATAATTTATAACCAAATTCTTTCAACTTCTTATAAAATTTTAATCTCCTTGTATGGCGCGACAGCATTATCAGTTTAGCATCTTCCAATAAATGCCCTTTCTCTCTTATTAAACCGCTCACATATCTTTCCACCTCATCCACAGATACAGAATGATTCTTCAGATAATCATATTTAAAACCCTCTAACTCAATGCCGCCAAAATAAAACGCTTCCTCAACTTTATATTTATGTCTTAAATACCCTAAAAGCTTTCTATAATCAATCTTCCAGCCCAAGCTCTTTTCACCGCCGTAAAATAAATTTGCCGCGTCAATATAACAATGTGTTTTCATATCCAAATCGCTTATATTTCCAACATCGCAATCGCGCCCAATATCCATTCACCCCTCAATTTATCCTTCATGCTTTTAATCTCATCCGCGGTAAACCATTTTGCGTCTAAAATCTCATCTTCCGGATACTTCAGTTCTCCGCCTATTATCTTTGCTTCAAACGCATGCTGCGGAGGCTCATTGGCGTCTTTTTGAAAAATATCCAATTTTCTCACTAACTCCACATCAAACCCGGATTCTTCTTTCGCTTCTTTTATCGCAGTCTTTTCAATGGAATCTCCCACATCCACACGCCCAGCCGGTCAATTCCATAATCCGTAAGCTTTCGGGAGTTTTTCCTGTACCAGCAAATACTCGCTTCCTCTCCTAATCACAGCTCCTGCGACTATATGTGTTGTAACAAAATTTTCCATAATTTATCTCAGACGAGGCAATGCCTGCCTGCGCAGGCAGACCTCGTCTCTACGATTTTTAATTCCCTTCCCATTCGGATAGGCTCCCGCATTTTGCGGGATAGCGTCTTCACCTAATTCTTAATTCTTGCTTCTTAATTTCCAATTTCTATTTTCCAATTTCTTCCTCACCTTTCTTTTTTTCCCCCTCTTTCCCTTCTTTTCCATCTTCATCCTTTTTAACCATCCTTGCCTCATTCGCTTCTTTTAAACTCTTTCCGCCGACAAGCTCCACATCAATTCCCAATCCTTTGAGTTCGCGGACTAAAACATTAAACGATTCCGGCATATTCAAATTCTCAATCTTCTCTCCTTTGATAATAGCCTCGTACGCTTTGCTTCGTCCGGCGACATCGTCGGATTTAATGGTTAAAATTTCCTGAAGGGTATGAGCAGCGCCGTACGCTTCCAGCGCCCAAACTTCCATCTCTCCGAATCTTTGCCCGCCGAACTGCGCCTTTCCTCCGAGAGGCTGTTGCGTGATAAGTGAATAAGGGCCTATGGATCGCTGATGGATTTTATCTTCAACCATATGGTTGAGTTTAAGCATATAAATATACCCCACTGTTGTCCTTTGATCGAAAGGTTCCCCTGATTTCCCGTCGAAAAGCTGCATTTTCCCGTCCTCCGAGAATCCCGCTTTCTTAAGTTCCTCTTTAATCGCCAATTCCGGAGCTCCGTTCAATACGGGAGTCTTTGCTTTATACCCCATTTTTTGCGCGGCTAATCCTAAATGGGTTTCAAGGATTTGCCCCAAATTCATACGGGATACAACGCCGAGAGGGCTCAAAATTATATCAACCGGACGGCCATCATCCGTGAAAGGCATATCGCTTACGGGCACGATTCTTGAGATAACGCCTTTGTTTCCGTGGCGGCCGGCCATCTTATCCCCGACTTGCACTTTTCGCAAATTCGCAATCGTTACTTGGATGCTCTTAATTACGCCCGCGGCCAATTTATCTCCTTCTTCTCTTGAAAAAACTTTAATGCCTATTACTTTTCCATGTTCTCCATGCTCCAGATACATGGAAGTATCCCTTACATCTCTGGCTTTTTCGCCGAAAATCGCGCGCAAGAGTTTTTCTTCCGCAGAGAGTTCTGTCTCGCCTTTCGGAGTAATTTTTCCGACCAATATGTCCCCGGAAGAAACATTAGCCCCGATTCTTACAATTCCTTCTTCATCCAAATCCTTCAATTTTTCTTCTCCAATATTTGGGATATCCGATGTTACTATTTCCGGACCAAGCTTCGTGTCCCGAACATCTATCATGTAATCTTCAATATAAATAGAGGTATAATAATCCCTTTGGACGAGCCTTTCAGAAATAATGACCGCGTCCTCATAATTAGACCCTTCAAACGGCATAAACGCGACTAAAACATTCTGCCCTAAAGCAAGTTCTCCGTTATCAACCGCGGCTCCGTCGGAAAGAATATCACCTTTCCTTACCTTGTCGCCTTTCTTTATCACCGGATGCTGGTTGATGCATGTAGATATATTGGATCTTACGAATTTATTCAAATTATAATTCTCAACTTTCCCGTTATCCGAGAGAACCTGAATCCTTGAGGCGTCAACTTCGATAACTTTGCCGTCGGTTTTGCTTACAATAACATGCCCAGTATCTCTTACGGCCAGTCCCTCCATACCTGTTCCCACGATCGGCGCTTCCGGCAAAATGCAAGGAACCGCTTGGCGCTGCATATTAGTTCCCATTAGAGCTCTAACCGCATCGTCATGTTCCAAGAACGGAATCAAAGAAGTGGCAACGCTTACAATCTGGTTTGGAGCCACATCCATAAAATCAATCTTCTCAACTTTTGAAATATCCGGCTGGCCGTGATATCTCACTTCCGCCTTTTCGACTTTAAAATATCCATCCCCATCAAAAGGAGTTGTTGAAGCGGTTGTAATATATCGCTCTTCTTCAAATGCGTCTATAAAAATAACCTCGTCCGTAATCCTCGGTTTTAACGGAACTGTTTTTATTTTATCAGACAATTTTTCCAAATTTTTTGCTATTTCTTTAGTTATTTTCACTCCCGCTTTTAATTTTGCCTCTTTAATGTCTTCTCTTAAAATTTCCCCTTCCGTCTGACTCGCCATATTTTCAACATCATGTTTCACGACTCTGTACGGAGCTTCAATAAACCCGTACTCGTTAACCCGGGCGTAACTCGCCAAATGGCCTACAAGTCCGATATTCGGCCCTTCCGGAGTCGCAATCGGACATATTCTTCCATAGTGGGTGGTATGCACATCGCGCACATCAAACCCCGCCCGCTCGCGCGATACCCCTCCCGGGCCTAAAGCGGAAATTCTTCTCTTGTGTTCAAGTTCGCTCAAGGGATTAGTCTGATCCATGAATTGAGACAGAGGACTCGACATGAAAAATTCCCTTACAACGCCTATAACGGGCCTTGCATTGATCAACTTGGAAGCTGTCATATTATCCAAGTCTAAAGTGCTCATTCTATCGCGAGCTATCCTTTCCATCCTGGTAAGACCGACTCTGAACTTGTTTTGAATAAGCTCTCCGACCGCGCGCACCCGTCTGTTTCCCAAATGATCAATATCATCAGCTTCTTCCTGGGTCGCATTATATCGAATAATCTCCTTTATTATGTTTATCAAATCATCCCGTTTTAAAATTCTGTTTTCTTTCGCGTTTATGTCTTTTGTATCCAAACTTCCTCCAAACCTCTGGTTCAATTTATATCTTCCCACTTTCCCGAAATCATATCTGTCAAAATTAAAAAACATCGCGTAAATCAATCCTTTCGCATTATCCGCGGACGCCAAATCTCCAGGCCGTATTCTTTTATATACTTCTTTTAATCCTTCATCCATATCTTTCGCGGCATCCTTTGCGATCGTATTTGCTATGTATTTTATCTCGGAATCTTCCTCGACATCAACAAACATTTTTAAAAGTTCGTCGTCCGTAGAATATCCAAAAGCCCGCAACAAACTTGTCGCCGCAACTTTTCTTTTCCTGTCGATTTTAATCCAAATGACATTGTTGAAATCTGTTTCCATCTCAATCCACGCGCCTCTGTTGGGAATTACTTTAGCATTATAATATTTTCTGTCCTTGAATAAAGTGTATGAAAAAAATACTCCCGAAGATCTTACAATCTGGGAAATTACAACCCGCTCTATGCCGTTAATAATGAATGTGCCCCTGTCAGTCATTAAAGGAAAATCGCCCAGATAAACTTCCTGTTCCCTTTTCAACCCTTTTCCGTCCTCCAAAGAAACCTTTATGCGCAACGGCGCCTCAAATGTCGCGTTCCTGTTTTTGCTTTCCACCTCGTTGAATTTGGGCTCGTCAAAATAATAATCTAAGAATTTAAGCGCAAGCCCCCTGTCGGAAGTATCCCTGATAGGAAAAACTTCTTCGAAAAGCTCTCTCAAACCCTCTCGTATAAACCACTGATAAGAATCCAATTGCACCTCAATCAGATTTGGAAATCTGAATGATTTCGGCCAGCGGTCTTCTCTAAAAAATTTTCTTTGGGATATTTGCATATAATACCCGCAAATCTACAAATCCTTTCACGACTACTCACAAATCTACAAATCTCCTCACGAATAACACAAATTTGAATTTTTATTTTTTAAAAAATAATTTTTTTCCAATTTGTAAATTTGTAAAAGATTTGTTGATTTGTGGAAGTTAGTTGATTTGTGGGATAAAATTTGAAGTAAAACAAAAAAATACCTATGATAAAGGTCTTTTTCAGTTCGGTTAATTATTTTTTTTATTCCCCGCCCAATTTAGATGTTTGGTGAAATTGTTCATCATAACAAACACGGGCATCCCAATGAGCGCAAAAGATTATCCCTGCAATTCATCGAGATTATTAGGGTTAGCTATAATAATAATTATATTAAGGATATTAACAAATAATTATATATATGTCAAGGTAAAATTCAACCTGCCAAAATTGGCTAATTTTAGCTAAAAATACTTAATTATTAAATTCTGCCGATATATTATTCACAAGTTATACACTTGCAAAATTTTTATTTTCCCCTTCCCTGCAATTTCTAATTTCTCAATTTCCAATTTCTTAATTTTAAATTTCCCATTCATAATTCTTACTTCTTACTTCTTAATTCTAATCTTACCACTTCCCTATCATCCCACGCAATTTTCTTGCCGCCGGCAACGCACATCGCCTGTTCCGCGCCTTTGCCGGTTATCAAAACCAAATCCCCTTTTTCCGCTAACTCCAAAGCCTTCCTTATCGCCTCTCGCCTGTCCAAAATTTTGAATACCTTTTGTATTCCCCCCTTTTCCGAAGAGCCTGCCCTGAGCCTGTCGAGGGGGGGGGTAGGGGGGATTTTTCCATGCGCCGTACTGTCTTGCAACCTCATTTTAGATTCAGCGCCATCTTGTTTTGTTGTTTTATTGCTTTTTTGTTTTGTCGAGATCGCTCCCTTTGCTACCTCTTCTATTATCTCCATCGGATCATCGTCATATGGATCTTCGTTCGTAACTATCACAACATCCGCATTCTCGGCCGCCATCTTTCCTAAAACGCGTCGCCTCGCTTTATCTCTTCCTCCCCCGCATGAACCCAATACATGGATAATTTTACAGGCTCTCCCCCTGCCCAAGGCCTGCCCGCCGATTTGGCGGGGGGAATCAGAGGGGGTGGGAGTTCCCGCCGTAGAGACGGACTCTACAACTTCACACCGCATCTCCGCTACCGCCTCATACAATTTTTTCATAGATTCCGGTTCCGGAGCATAATCAATCAGCACAGAAAAATCCTGCCCCTCGTCAATAAATTCCATGCGCCCGGGAACGCCTTCAATTTTTCCCAGCGCCTCTTTTATTTCTTCCATTCCCATCCCCTCAAGATGGCCGATAATTATTGCAGGCATTGCGTTATAAACATTAAATCTGCCTGGCATATTCAATTTAAATTTTACGCCATCTAATTCAAACTCAACCCCGGTTTTATCCATTTTCACATTTTCCGCTCTGTAGAGACAGGGCAATGCAGGCTGTCTAAAAAGTGTCATTCCGAGCGGAGCAAAGCGGAGTCGAGAGCCTGTCCCGAGCTTGTCGAGGGAAATCCCTTTAGCACGAGAAAGGCTTATCTTAGCGAAAGAGATCCCTCCACTCGCTCCTCCGTCGCTCGGTCGGGATGACAAAACGACCTTTTTAGACAGCCTGAATGCCCCGTCTCTACTATTATTATCTTTTCCCGCATCCACTCCATATACCGCCTTCTCATCAACATCAAAATTCAAAAACTCATCCGCATACTTGTCATCCCCATTCACAATAATAATTTTCTGAATTTCTAATTTCCAATTTCTAATTTCCAATTTCTTTTCCGTTCTTCCACCAAACACTTTTTTTATAGACTTTCTTTTACTATCCGCCAAATGCTTGAACAGCGAAAGCTTCGCCTCCTTATACTTCTCAAAACTCCCATGCGATTCGATATGTTCCGGAGTTAAATTTGTGAAAACTAAATAATCATAATTGATTCCAATATGCCTTGATTGTTTAATGCCCTCGGATGATGTTTCAATAACCGCGTACTTGCATCCGGCATTTGCCATATCCCGCAATAACTTCTGCAACGCGAATCTTCCAAGCATCGTCATCTTTTTATCATTAAGCCATTCCTTATCTCCCACTTTAAACTTAACCGTCGAAGCAAACCCCGCCTTATTCATTCGCGTTAATTCGCTTCTTGCCCCGCCTTCATGGCTGGGGTCACATTCGCGCTGTGCCCCGTTGTCCGCGGACGACTGGGGTTGTTTCGCGTATCCCAAAACCTTCGCAATCAGTTCCGTCGAAGTAGATTTTCCATTCGTGCCTGTAACTCCGATTACTATCATCTTTTCCGCGGGATATCCATACCAAAAAGCGGCCGCACGCGCCAATGTTTTATGATACGCCGGTCTTATGAATTCCAGCAAACTCTTCGGAATCAACTTTTTTATTTTATTTAAAATATATTCCATACTTTTGCCATTTACCCCCTTTTTAAAGGGGGTCGGCTGCCCATAGGGCAGGCGGGGGGATTTTTCGACGGTACTGATTACTCATGTCCACCATGCCATCGGACGCGCACTCTTTCCCCATTCTACCACCTCTCCGCCTCTTTTTCAATGGTTACTTTATGTCCATGTAATTGTGTTGACAAAAGGCAAAACTTGAAATATACTTATATTATGGGGAACAATAATGATTGGATAATTTTAATAATACAGCTTGGACTAAGCGGCGCGATTGGATACGGCGCGGCAAGTTTTAAAATGGGAAACCGCATAGAAAAAGTCGATGCGCTATGCTTAAAGATCGGGGATATGGAAAAAGAGTATCTACTCAGGTAGTTCGTCAGTGCCAGGCACTTAACAACCAGCATTTTACCGGAAAAATTATGTTTTTAGCAAAAAATTAATTT
>Ga0154643_1084_pt4 | contig 18533 bp, 21 predicted proteins | sample Rifle2008BG13ft_FD_116072 | JGI IMG/M metagenome (GOLD analysis project Ga0154643, IMG submission 116072) | Candidatus Falkowbacteria bacterium RBG_13_39_14
CAACGCCATCAACGCCGGTCTTATCTAACATTTTCTTTGCATCACCATGCTCTTTAATTCCGCCGTTTCCCAGGACAACTATATTTCCTCTCCTTTGAGGATGGGAAAAAGGAAAGGTTTTCGCAAGTTCCACAACCCGCTTTATCATCCTATAATCAGGTTCGCCGCTAAACCCTTGCTCATATGTTCTCCCATGGATCATAATCGCCGCAACCGGAAGATCTATTATACTCTTAACGAAATCTATAGCGGTTACTTTCCGTTTTCGCGTTAATTCGTTTTCACATTCGCGTTGATTGGCGTAAATTCCACTCCGCATCTTTACAGAAATCGGCACACTCGCCGCCTCGATCACGGCCTCAACAATTTTGCGGCACAACGGCAAATTCCTCATCAATGTCACGCCGCCGCCGTGATTTACGACTTTTCTCGCAGGACAGCCGAAATTTATGTCAATTCCATCAAACCCTGCTTCTTCTGCGATTTTCGCGGCTTTCCCGAATAATTCCGGCCTTTTGCCAAACAATTGAACAATTATAGGGTGTTCTTTTTTATTTATTTTAAGCATGTCAAGAGTTTTTTTACTATCATAATACACGGCATCTGCGGATACCATTTCCGAATATACTACATCCGCGCCCATTTCGCGGCAAAGTGTTCTAAATGCAGAATCAGTTATTCCAGCCATTGGAGCCAGCGCTAAAATATTGCCTTTTTTCTTTAATTTTAGCCAAAAAGTATTTTTCATCTTGACAAAATTTATAAAATATGCTATTATAATAAAATATTTAGGATCCTGAAATTCTAAAATTTTTCAAACGCCGACAGGAGTCAGACGCCAACCCCTATTTACACATTAATCTATATGTTTAAATTAATCAACAAACTACCTAAAAATCAAAACGGCTTTTCTCTAACTGAATTAATGGTTGCTATTTCAATTATTGGCGCGGTTGGAACTATCAGCGCGCCGAAGCTAAATCAATCTCTTGCGGCCGCCCGAGACGCTCACCGTAAAATGAATATACAGCAAGTACAAACCGCTTTGAACCTGTATTATGATGATAACTTGTCTTATCCAAAATATCAAGGAGAACCGTCAGCGAAAGGTTATGAATATTTAAAAGATTACCTTGTAAATTCCAACAACCAATATTTATCCAATCTTCCCATAGATCCAATAGACAATAACGGTTATAAATATAAATATTCAAGCAATGGTCAAAAATTTGAAATTACTTATGAGCTGGAAGACGCGTCCATAACAGAAACGCAAAAAGCGGTTGGCATATAAAAATCGACATCACTCAACCACAAAAGCGGGTCTTCCCCGCTTTTTTTATTATGCCTCTTTTTCCAAACTACGCCACCTGCCACGACATCTTTTTTTTCGCAACCTCTGATTTAAACTTGCGCGGCAGCCTCTGGGACGCGGCAAGAATTTCAATCCCAATAATTTTACCTTTCTTATCATAATCCAATATTATCCCTTCTTTCACCTCGTCGCTCTCTTCATACGCGTTTTCATTAAACCGCAAATAAAACGCATCTTCTTTTTTATCATAATGAAATTTCATAAATATTTACAAATTTTAGAAGTAATAAACGCAGTTATTATTCGCTGTTTGGATAAAATGTCCTCATAAACAACTACGGATAAATACTTTTTATTATTCTTTCGAAAAGCTTTAACCGCTTTCCTGCGCCCCTCTGAATTATTATTCTATCTGGCTCCTCGACAGTCTCTCTCACTAAAACAATTGATATATTTCTTTCCCTCATCTGGTTAATCGCATGTTTTGAAAGCTCTATATTAAATAATTCCCTCATATAAGCTAAGATATATTAAATATCGCTCCTAGTCAAGCTCTTCTAAAGCTTGTTTCTGCGCGCGCGTTAAATTCTCCGGAGTTCGGACAACGACTTCTATAAAATGATCGCCTCGTCCAAAACTGCGAAGCTTATGCACGCCCTTCCCTTTCAGCTTAAAAATAGTTCCTGTTTGCGTACCCTCGGGAATTTTTAATTTAACACCTTCATCAATAGTTTGGACGCTAATCTTATCCCCCAATGCCGCCTGTTTGAATGAAATATATTCTTTCGTATAAATATCATATCCTTCGCGCCTGAATTTATGGCTCGGTTTTACCCTGATTTTTATATATAAATCTCCGGCAGGTCCCCCTTCTCTTCCGGCATCTCCTTGCCCGCTCAATTTTATTACCTCGTTATTGTCTATCCCAGCAGGTATCTTTACTTTTATTCTTCTTGTTCCATGCACAATTCCTGAACCTCCGCATCTTGAACACATCTTTTCAGCTCTTTTTCCCGCGCCACGGCATTCAGGACAGGTTGTCACGGTTTGAAATGTTCCAAAAATAGTCCTTTGAGCATGCTTGACTTGGCCTGTCCCCATACATGTCGGACATTTGGATATTCTCGTTCCCGGCTCCGCGCCGTTGCCTGAACATCGGTCGCATATTATATCTTTTTCCAATTCTATTTCTTTTTCATCTCCGAAGACAGCCTCTTTGAAATCTATTTCCATCATAACTTCCATATCTTCGCCTCTCCACGGCCCGTACGCGGTTTGCTTCTTTTCCCCTCCGAATCCGAAAGCGCCTTCGAAAATATCGCCAAGATCTTCCATATTTATGTTAAATCCGTTGGCAAAGCCCGAAAAATCCCTAAATCCGCCAAATCCAGAAAAGCCGCCTCCTGATTGCGCCTGTTCAAACGAAGAGCCGAATTGATCATATTGGCTTCTTTTTTTATCATCCGATAAAACTTGATACGCCTCATTTGCTTCTTTAAACTTCTTTTCATCACCCCTATCTTTATCCGGATGGTATTGATGCGCAAGGCGGCGAAACGCTCTTTTTATATCTTCTTTGGAAGCATCTTTTGAAACGCCTAATATTTTGTAATAGTCTTTGCCCATAAATATAATCCGAATCTACGAATTATTATCCAAATGCCCCGAATAAGCATTCGCAATTGGAACTTGTTTTTGCTGTCGACTTGGATTTGGCATATATTTTAGTATTATTAACCGCTATTAAAAATCGCCATCAAAATCAAATCAGAATATTTGCCATCAGAATATTCATCATCTTTTAGAACCCCTTCTTTTTTAAAACCAACCGATTTATAACCTCTAACCGCTGCTTTATTATTTTCGGAGACCCCTAAAGTTATTTTATGCAACTTTAACTTTTGAAAACCATACTCTATTAAATACTTCATCGCCATCTTTCCAATTCCTTTTCCTCTATAATCGTCCTCGCCAATTATTATAAATGCCTCCGCATTTTTATTCTGCTTGTTAATTTTCGACAACCCCATGCAACCAAATGGAAACTTGCCATCTAAAATCGTAAAAAAATTTTTGTTTCTATCTTTTAGATAACTATCGAACCATCTCTCTTCTTTTTTGAAAGTAGTTTTTGGGTTCGCTAAATCACAAACAAACCTATTTGCATTTGGATTATTAAACCATTTCACCCGATACGGAATATCTTCTCTTTTATGCAGCCTAAATTTTATCTGCATATATTTTTATGCCTAATGCAGGCGACAGCCCGCCTGCCCGCCGTTTTGGCGGGAGCTGTCGCCTACCAATTTCTAATTTCTTTACCCCGTTAGATTTGAGATTATCTAACGGGGTGAATTTCCAATTTCACAAAATCACTATAGAATTACAACCGAATTACCAGAAATTACCCTTCCTATCCGCGCTCCGTGAAAATCATTTTTAAATCCGTGCTACTCCGTCTTCTTCTTATCTTCCTCAAACTCCCCTTCAACCGGCCCTTTTTTATCCTGATTGCCGCCTTCCTTACCCTCTTGACCTTCTTTTGCCGCTTTCTCTTGTTGCTCTTTATATAAAATTTCTCCAATCTTCTGCGCTTCCTGCATTACCTCGTCCGTCGCTTTTTTAATCGCGTCTTTACTTTCTCCGTCTTTTACCTTTTTCAACGCTTCCATCTTTTCTTCCACCGCTTTTTTAATATCAGCCGGAACTTTATCGCCTAAATCTTTAATAGTTTTCTCCGTGGAAAAAATTAAAGTTTCGGCGGTATTTTTTATTTCAACCAACTCTTTTTTCTTTTTATCCTCATCAGCATGCAATTCCGCGTCTTTTTTCATTTTTTCAATCTCGTCTTTGCTCAAACCCGTAGACGCGTGAATGGTAATTTTTTGTTCTTTTCCTGTCGCTTTGTCTTTGGCGCTTACATTCAATATCCCGTTCGCATCAATATCAAATGTGACTTCAACTTGAGGAACGCCGCGAGGAGCCGGAGGGATTCCTGAAAGAATAAATCTCCCCAATGACTTATTATCCCGCGCCATCTCCCTCTCTCCTTGCAAAACATGTATCTCAACCGAAGTCTGGCTGTCCGCGGCGGTTGAAAAAACTTGAGATTTCGAGGTAGGAATAGTCGTATTTCGGTCTATAAGAGGAGTTCTTACTCCTCCCAATGTTTCAATACCGAGCGTCAAAGGCGTAACATCAAGAAGCAAAACATCCTTTACTTCCCCTTGCAAAACACCCGCCTGCACAGCTGCGCCAATTGCGACAACCTCATCAGGATTTACTCCCATGTGGGGCTTTTTTTTAAAAAATTCTTCAACGAGTTTCTGCACCATAGGCATTCTAGTCTGGCCTCCAACCAAAACAACTTCTTCAATATCTTCAACTTTATATCCTGCGTCGCTTAAAGCCTTTTTGCAAGGCCCCAAAGTTTTCTGGACTAAATCACCCACCAATTCTTCAAGTTTGGATCGAGTCAATGTCATTACCATATGTTTCGGGCCTTCAGCATCTGAGGTTATAAACGGTTGATTTATTTCCGTTTGCATAGATGTTGACAGCTCTATTTTCGCCTTCTCTGCGGCTTCTTTAATCCTCTGAAGAGCCATCTGATCTTTGCCCAAATCAATACCATTTTCTTTTTTAAATTCTGCTATTATATACTCGATTATTTTTTTGTCAAAATCATCCCCTCCCAAATGTGTATCTCCATGAGTCGCTTTCACTTCAACAGTATCTTTGGCAATATCAAGAACGGAAACATCAAAAGTTCCGCCTCCCAAATCGTAAACTACGATTTGCTGATCTTTCTTTTTATCAAATCCGTAAGCAAGCGCCGCCGCCGTAGGTTCATTAATAATTCTTTTTACTTTTAATCCCGCAATTTCTCCGGCATCTTTTGTTGCCTGCCTTTGTGAATCATCAAAATACGCGGGAACCGTAATTACGGCTTCGGTTATTTTTTCTCCGAGTTTGTCCTCTGCATCCGCCTTTAATTTTTGTAAAATCATCGCAGAAATTTCCTGCGGCGTATATTCTTTGCCGCTCATTTTGATTTTAACGCCCCCGTCAGCCTTGATGATTTTATAAGGCATAGTTTTAATATCCTCCTGCACTTCTTTATCATCGAATCTTCGCCCGATTAACCGCTTAATTGAAAACAAAGTGTTTAGAGGATTTGTAACCGCCTGTCTTTTCGCAAGTTGGCCAACTATTCTTTCACCGGTTTTTGAAATAGCTACCATTGAAGGAGTGGTTCTGGCTCCTTCCTTATTTTCCAATACTTTCGGCTCCCCTCCTTCCATAATAGCCATACATGAATTTGTTGTACCAAGATCGATGCCTAAAATCTTTGACATATGTTTTACTTTTTTCCGCCTAAGTTAGATTATGCTAAATAAGGCAGAAATTATTTTGTTTATAAATTGTTATATTGTTAATAACCTCATGTCCATATTTGCTGCCGCAGCAATATAACAATACAACAATATAACCATAAAATTTATTTCTCAATCTCAATTTCCACCCCCGCCGGAACTTTCGTTTCGATATTCAGCTCCTCATTTTTATAAAGCTCCCATTCGCCGCCATTATCTTTTTTTTGATTCTTTAGCATAAGCACAGCTATTGCTATCACAATTATAGCCACCGTCCCGTAAATTATTCTTGTTATATTTTTATTTTTCATACTTTAGCAGATCTACGCGCAAATCTATACGCAGAGGAACGCAGATCTTCAATTGATTGAGCGCCAGGCGCCTTAAAGCGCCTGACACCGTTTAAAATTCGCGTCAACTCGCTTTTCTATTCGCGTTAATTAGCGATTATTTCACATTAACCTTTATCGTCTTCGGTTTTGCTTCCGGAGCTTTCGGAATTGTAATTTTCAAAATACCCTTTTCATAATCCGCTTTCGCTTTATCGCCTAAAACATGCGTCGGAAGAGATACAGATCGATAAAAACTTCCTCTTCTTACTTCCTTTCTATAATAATTTTTCTCGTCAACTTCCGTTTTCTTTTCCATTTCGCCTTTCATTGCCAAAATATCATTCTCGATCGAGATATCAATATCTTTAGGTTCAACGCCGGCTAAAGGAGACTCGACATAGACATTATCATTGTCTTGATAAACATCAACTGCCGGCATAAAGCCTTTTGAGAGAGCTGGCATAAAATCAGAGAGCATTTTATCCATCTCCTCGAAAGGCTCCAGCATAGGGGACCATTTGATTATAGCCATATAATTTATAATTTAGCCAATCATCCGGATAATTCTCGCCAACAGAATTATACTAACGATTAGCTCTTTGATATAATTTTCAAAAATCATAAATCCCAAATTACAAATTCTAAATAAATCCAAATCAAAATTCAAATTAAAAAACATCCTTTTGAAAAAATTCGTGATCTGTGGAAATCCGTCTTTAATCCGTGTTAATCCGTCTGCTGCCCAACTATCACCCTCGCCGGCTGTATAACTTTCCCATGCAGCATATATCCAGGCCGCGCCTCTTTTACTATAACCCCGTCTTCCCTCTCTTCGCCTTTTATCTGCGTCAAATCCGCGTCATTATCTGCGTCAAATCCGCGTGTGCCAGCAGGCACAGCCTCATGCAATTCCGGATTAAATTTTTCTCCCACTGTTTTAATTTCTTCTACTCCCAAATTCTTTAAAAGATCTCCTAATTGTTTTTTAATATGCATTATCCCGATAACCCAATCGGATTTCTTCTGCTCTTCAGGGATATGGACCGCGGCTAATTTAAAATTATCAAATACGGGAAGTATTTCCATAATCAATCCGGCATTGGCAAATTTTAGCAAATCCTGATATTGTTTCTCCGATTCCTTTTTTAAATTCAAGTAATCGGCTTTCGCGCGCTTCCATCCTTCTAAATATTCCTTATTCTTATTTTCCAGCTCTTCCAAATCTTTTTCAAATTCATCGCGGGTCGTTTTTTCATGGTTTTCTTCTTGATTCTCTTTCTTGGTTTCATCAACATTATGTTGGTTTTGCATAGACCGCATTGTCATATTGCTGTATAGCTATATTGTTAATGCTCTCTATATCCATCCTTACCCCCGCTGCCGCCGCAACAATATAACAATATAACAATTTAACAATCAAACTTTAAAATTCTAAACACTTCATTCCAACAATTCCTTCGCATGATCTATCAATCCAAGATTCTTCCCATAATCCATCCTCATCGGACCGAGCATGCACATTAAAATATCTTTATTTTCAATTTTTGCGATTATGGAACTGCAAGATAAATCAAACGGATTTTCTTTTCCTATCAAAATATCCGCCTCTGAGAAATTTTTAAAGGAATTATAGCATTTATAAATAACCTCGTCCATTCTATCTATGACTTGCGATAAGTTGCACACATGGGCGTGTTCATAAAATTCCGGTTGGGAAAATAAATTGGAGATTCCCGTGTAATATATATCTGCGGCTCCGAAAGCTATAATCATAAGCTCGTGCGATTCATAGGCTATATATTTTGCCGTATTTTTTATTCTCTCCTCATAAGTTCTTCCTTTAACTTCTTTTAATTTATTTTTCGCTTTAGCGCCTAATTTATTTCCTTTTAAGGAATGTTCCACATAAAACTTATATCCGTCTTCCGTCGGAACGCGCCCTGCTGAGGTATGAGGCTGATAGATGTAGCCTTCTTTTTCCAATTCCATCATTTCGTTTCTAACGGTTGCCGGAGACACTTTCAAACTATATTTTTCCACCAATAAACCTGATCCAACGGGTTCCGCGGATCGTATAAATTCATCAATTATTGAATTTAGGAGTTTATGTTGGCGATCGAGCATATACAAAAACTGATTATCACTGATTAAAGACTGATTTTCACTGAACACGGATGATACGGATATTTGTAGATTTGAATATCATTTGCAGATTTGAATTAAGGCATTAGCACTCAAGATAATAGAGTGCTAATATTAGTATAACATAGAAAATAACCCTGTCAAGGGCGACCTCAAAAAAACAAAAAAAAAACAAACGAGTAATGCTGCGCTGCCCACCCCCCTTTTTTTAAAGGGGAGGGATAGGGGGATTTGTCCATGGCAGGGGCTATATGAAAAATGGCAGGATGCTGGGAAAATCGTTAAAACACAGCGCGTGAGTTCCCCCCTTTTTCAAAGGGGGGTTAGGGGGGATTTTTCCGTGGGACTGACTTGCCGTATAAATAAGCTTTTGCGCGTATCTCTGGCTTTGGGGTCTTTCAAAATATCGCGTCCGAAAGCAAAGCGGAAATCGACAAAGTTGTGCCGTCGAAAAATCCCCCCGTCCCGCAATACTGCGGGACGACCCCCTTTAAAAAAGGGGGTACGCCGCCGCAGCTTGCCAATCATGGAAAAAATAGGATCATACAGAATATGACCGATTGGTTGAGACGGTTCAATAGTCCTTAAATTCGAGGAACGCCTGCCTGCGCAGGCAGGAGAATTTAAGGCTGTTGAACCGGAATGTGCTTTGTGAATATTAAAAGAAGTTAGCGTTTTTTCTGCAAGCATACAGGGTTCAATAGCCCATAAAGGGACTATTGAACCCTCACATCCGTGCATATATCAATAATACTCCTTATGGCAAAATTCTGTATGAGCCAAAAAATATATATTAAAATATATATTTTAATATATATTTATCTCCCTAAGGAAAGCGACATTCCGGGATGCCGCCTTCAATAAATAAAAAAACATTTCAGTATATAAAATAAAATTTAACCTTTCTTTTATCCATATTCAAACATATTATAGCAAAAAATTTTAAAAAAACCCGACCGCAACTTGTGTTGACATTGTTTAAAACTGCCGCTATTCAAACTAAAGAAACGAAGATGCTTTACCCGCTTCTTAAAGGGAGCAGGCGTCTTGAAGTTTGGAAAAAAGAAAAAGGCGCCTGGAATAAAAAAACCGCTCCGAAAGAGCGGCAAGACATAAAAATATAAAAATCCACCCTTCCGGCTATCCGCCAAAAAAAGCTTGCTCGTCAAACCCTGACCATGTTTTTATATTTTTACTTAAAAGCATATTAATTATAAATGCTATGGGTGCCTATGTCTAAAAACAGCACTTCGCCATCGCTTAAATAGACAAGTTTTATTCTATATGAATGATTAACGCTGAATGCCCAATATTCTTTTTGCTTGCCTGCCAATTTATGCAACTTGAGTCTACAATCAAAAGGATCCTCTTTGAAAATAATTTGTTTTTCTTTCGCTTGCTTTTTAATCTTTTCAGGCAATCTGCGATAACTTTTTATAAATTTGGGCGACACTCTTACCAACATATATTTTAATCCAAATCGCTCAATGAATCAATGACTTTAGTCTTGCCTGCCTTATATGCCTTCAATCCTTCTTTTACTAATTTATCTGCCTCTTCGGCATCCTTGCCTGTTAAATAATAAGTAGGGACTGATTTTCTTTTTAATTCTTCATACTCAGACAAAGGCAAAATTACTATCCCGCCTTCCTTTCGAATAGTATTTCTAGAAATATTAACCAAGTTGTTAGTTTTTTCTCTAATCATATACTTATAGTATAACACAACAAATACCCGTGTCAAATTTACAACTTTGAATTTTAAACTTTTTCCGCCAAAAGCGGATCCGCCTGCCTGCGCCCTGCCTGCGCAGGCGGGAGGCAGGCCTCTGGCGGAAACATACTCATAATATCCTCATGCACTTTCTCAATGCTCTGTTCGCCGTCAATGCGCATTAAAATTCCTTTGGCGCGGTAATAATCAATCAATTTCTCGGTTTCTTCATGATAAATCCTAAGTCGCTCTCTTATTTTATCCTCTTTATCGTCATCTCGAATATAAAGCTCTCCGCCGCATTTCGAACATACGCCGTCTTCTTTCGGCGGATTATATTTTAAATGATAAATCGCGCCGCAGCCCCGGCATGATCTTCTTCCTGAAAGCCGCGACAAAGATTCTTCATCGGAAATATAAACTTCAAATACTTTGTCAAACGGCGTAATGGCTGATAAAAAATCAGCCTGCGCGATATTTCGCGGATATCCGTCCAATATAAAGCCGTTTTTCGCATCATCCCAAGACAGCCTATCCTTGACCAAATCATTTGTAATGCGGTCAGGAACTAATTTTCCTGCATCAATATAGCTTTTCGCAAGCTTTCCAAGCTCGGTTTCACCCGCGATATTTTCGCGAAAAATATTTCCTGTTGATATGTAAGGAATATTTAATCTTTTTCCAAGTTTTTCCGCCTGCGTTCCCTTGCCGGAACCCTGGGGACCAATGAATAAAATATTCATAAATAAATCATAAAATTAAAAATTTTAAATTCAAAAATTTCTCTCATGCCCTCTAATTTGAATTTTGAAAATTGTAATTTATTTGGAATTTAAGATTTGAAATTTGGTGCTTTTTTAAATAAATATGATGAGTAATAATTAATTTAATTAGAATTTATTTAATCTTTAAAATTTTATATCTCACTTTCCCTTTCGGGGTTACCACTTCCACTTCTTCCCCTTTTTTATGCCCTATAAACGCTCTGCCCAAAGGAGATTCATTTGAAATAAGTCCTGCTAGAGGATCAGCTTCCGCCGGACCTACTATCGTAAAATCTTTTTCGATGCCTGCTATTTTAACTTTGACAGTCGAGCCTACTTGAGCGGTTTTAGAGGATCCGTTATTATCTGAAATAATAACGGCATTATTTACCATCTCCTTAAGTTCAAGGATTCTTCCCTCAATAAACGACTGCTCTTCCCTCGCGTCATGATACTCCGCGTTTTCCGACAAATCTCCTAATTCTTTAGCCCTCTTTATCCTTTCTATAACTTCCGGCCTTCGGACCTTTTCCAATTCTTCCTTTTCATTTTTTAATTTTTCCAAACCTTCTTTTGTAACATATGCCATATAATTCAAAAAATAAAAAAGCAATAAAACAAAAAAGCAATAAAAAAATAATTGCGTCGTTCAACTGCTTCTTCACCAAAATAAAATCAACTTTACATATGATACTTACTATTATTTTTTTTGTCAATAACGAATTATTTCCTATATTTAAGCTTTTTTTCGAAAACTTTTTCCATATATCCACAAATCTACAAATCCTTTCACAAATCTACAAATTCACTATTCCAATATTTGTAGATTTGTAAGAGATTTGCCGTGCCCGCTTTAGCCTGTTACTGAAAATTGGTTCAAGTGTAATAACTTGATTGAGTTCCCGAAAATTGTAGGATTTTAAAGGAAAAGCGGGCAGGCGGGTTGATTTGTGGGACATTTATTTTCTCACATTCTCCCAATAATATTCAAGGATTTTTTTAGCAATCGGAACAGAGACAGAACTCCCCTCTCCGCCTTCCTCAACTAAAACCGTAACCACAATTTCAGGGTTATCGTAAGGAGCAAAACATGTAAACCAAGCATGCGGATCTTTATTTTTGCTGGTCTGCGCCGTCCCGGTCTTGCCCGCAGACGCAAAAGGCAGGCTGCTTAAAAGCCGCGCGCTTCCATATTTTACGGCATCTCTCATCCCTACTCTTACAATATTAACATTATCCGGTTTTATTATGCTTTTTCGAAGATATTCTTTCGGCAAATTTCGGATCTCATTTCCATCTAAAAAGGCCTTCGCTATATGCGGCTTATATAACACGCCTCCATTGGCAAAAAAAGAAGTATACAAAGCTACTTGTATCGGCGTTGCGAGCAAGTAGCCTTGGCCTATAGATACATGGTATGTATCTCCGATATACCATGGCTCGTTAAATCTCTCCTCTTTCCACAAAACATTCGGAACAAAACCTCTCCCCTCTCCCGGCAAATCAATTCCCGTATTTTCCCCTAAATTGAAAATTTGAGCATATCGGGAAATCTTTTCTATGCCTAGTCCTTCAAAATCATTATATCCTCCTCCTGCATAATAAAAAAAAGTATTAACCGAATTGGCAATTGCGCTTTTTACATTAACGAAACCATGCCCGGAACTTGCCCAATCAGGAAAAAACCACTGCCCCACCCAAATACCTCCGACGCTCTTGATTTTTGTCGTTTCAGTAATTATACCCTCCTCTAAAGCGGCCGCAGCCATTATAGGTTTGAATGTGGAACCCGGGGGATATTCTCCCGCCACTGCTCTATCAAATAAAGGTTTTCTCTCGTCATTAATAAGTTTGCTATAATCATCATTGGATATTCCATGAATAAATAAATTATTATTAAAAGACGGCAGGCTTACCATGCTTAGAATTTCCCCATTATTGGGGTCAAGGACAATGACCGATGCTTTTTCTTTTTTAAGATTCTTAAACTCATCTTTCAGCAAATTCTCTATAAATGTTTGAAACTCATAATCAATAGACAGCGCAATATCCAAACCTGAAATAGAATCATTTTTTGCTACTATTCTAACCATTTTCCCCAAAGCGTTCGTTTCAACTTGAGATTTGCCCAGTACCCCCCGAAGTTCCCTTTCATAAATTGACTCAATTCCGGTCTTCCCTGTATAATCATCAAGTAAGTAATTGGCATCATCAACTTTTTCCAGCTCCTGCTGCGATATTTTACCATTATATCCAAGTATATGAGAGATGGAATTATTATCACTGCTTGTTATATAAAGCCTTTTACTGACTTCTTCAAGAGCGACGCCCGGCATACTGATGCTTTTTACATATAACATTAGAGCTGTTTCATAATCTAAATCTTCCTTTATAATTATCGGCTGATAATAATAAGCGGAATTTTCTTCCAATAATTGACATATGCCATCATAACTCTTTTCGGCAAGACTTGCGATCTCTCTCAAAAGCTTTTCTTTTTCCGCTTCATCTTTCGGCAAATCTGATTGAATGATCTTTAAAGAGAAACTCGGCATATTCGCGGCAAGCTGCTTGCCGGTTCTATCGAAGATAACCCCCCTCCTAGGCTTTATATAATGGATCCGAATGCGATTTCCTTCAGCGATAGAACTGTAATACTCGCCCCTCGCTATTTGTAAAAGCCATATACGAAAAACAAGTATCATAAAAGCAGCTATGAAAAAACACATCAAAAGATTTACTTTCTTGAAACTTATGCTGAATCCTATAAAATTCTTCTCATCTTCCGTTAATCCTTTCTCATTATCTATCTCCATTTCTTCTATGCATAGAGAAGTATAGCTATCATCAAGTTTTAAATTTTTTCTGTTGTCATCAAAGAAAAGAGACATCACTTTCTCATAACTTAAAACTTGAAAACTCGTAACGACAACGCCGGCCATATGAGTTATGAGTTATGAGTTATGAGCGTTACTTAACTATAAACATAGATTGCATTCTCCTGCTTACAGCCTTTTGCAACAGGAAAAGCAGAAGCATAAATATAAGGGTTGCCGCGATTTTAGAAAAAAATGACAAAGGCAAATTGTTACCGAGCGAAACTTTAATTGAGTTAAAATTGATAAAATATAAAAAACTTGAAACTCCGTAAAAAATGATATTAAAAATAAGAATGCCAGCCATTCCTATAACAGCAAAGGAGTAAAAAGATTTATTTGTTAATATATTGGAAAATAACCATGTAATAGCTAAAAAAGTAAAAAAATATGCCAAGAATAAAATCCCGAAAGGATCTGCCGAGTAAAATTCCAATATAACAGAGGCAATCATCATAAAATACAGGCCGCTGTTATAATCGATAAGGGCAATAAAAATCAAAGCCGCAAGAACAATATCAAGACTTCGGTAAGGAAAAGGAAGATTCCGAATAAAGCTTATTTGGAATAGCGAGAGTAAAATAACCAACAGAACTTTTAAAATTTTTTTCAAACTATTCATAGTTAAAAAAAACCGTCAAGCGCAGGAGTCCCGCACTCCGCCTGTCTGCGTGTCGCAGACAGGCGGAGTGCGGGACTCCGTCAAATTTCTTAATCCTTCGACTTTGCTCAGGACAAGCTTCTTAATTTCTAAAATCCCCACATCTCCCTATACATCTCAAGCGTTTCCTGTTTATCTGGCAAGTTATCCACAGCCATTTTTCCATTTTTTGAAAATTTTTCCCTTTTGTCCACATCCGCTATCATATCGCAAATAGCCGCAATCAGAGCTTTTCTGTCACCTGTCGGGATAACTATGCCATTCTCTCCATTTTTTACAACCTCGCCGGCGCAGCCGACATCCGTCATAATAACAGGAGCTCCGGCGGCCATCGCTTCTATTATAACCATTCCCCATCCTTCGGAGTTGCTGGTTAAGACGAATAAATCTGCCTTATTATAATACTCGCATAAATCCAGACCCCACTTCGCACCCGCAAATTCAACTTTATCCTCAAGTTTAAACTTTTTAGTGATTTTTTGCAAATTTTCCTTTTCCGACCCATCGCCTGCTATCACTAATCGCGTATCAGGAAAAATTTTCACCACATCAGCCAAAGCCTCAATTTGCAATTTTATATTTTTTACTTTTACCAACCTGCCGACTGTTAAAATGGTAAAACCATCCTCACTATTCGTATCATTCGCATGCCCGCCCGACTGAACAGTCGTTCGGGCGGGCATTTGCATACCTGCATCATTTTTATCCGTATCTCTTAATTCTTTATTCTTAACTCTTAATTCTTGTGCTTCCAATTTCCAATTTCCAATTTCCAATTTCTTAATTTCTTTACCCCGTGAGATAGCTTGCTTTATCTCAGGGGATGAATTTCTTAATTTCTCAATCATCTCGCTATAAATAGGCACAATGTATATTTTTTTGTCCGCTATCGAGTATTTTTCAACGACCATTCTTTTAAGCCTCTCGCTAACTACTCTTATCGAATCCGCGCTTTTTATAATTTTTTTTTGAAATGGAAATAACAAGATTTTATTCAGCAATTTTTCTTCTTTCCCGTGGATCTGCACATTTAATCTCACCCCATATTTTCTTTTTAATAAATAACCAATCAAGCCTGTGAAACCCGCATCTTGCGTTGTAATTAGATTTATTTTTTCCTTTTTCACTATATCTTTAGCCTTTTTATATCCATCCCGCAACCTTTCTATCTTGTTACATCCCTTAACACCATAAATCCGCACATTCTTTTGTTTATTTCGTGTAATTTCGTTTTCTTTTTCGTGCTGTTTCTCGTGTAACACCACTATATCCGAACTCTCGCATATGTTTCCATATTCAAAATGTCTCGCTTGCGCCGCGCTTCCCTCTTCCAATATTGTTTTGTCTAATGATAACATTAAAATTCTCATATATTATATTGCCGTATGGTTATATTGTCGTATTGCTAAAATTACTTCTGCAAACCAACCAACCATTTTTTAATTTCAGTTGCTGTTTGTTTGACTGATCTATTAGTCGTATCAATCCTAAAAGCTCCCGCTGTTTTCATCTCCTCATAAAATTCATCATACCACGGCTGATACCCTCTCCAATGCTGCGGGGTTCCTCGTTTTATAATTCTTTCCCTTCTTTGATCTGGCTCGCAATGAATTAGAGCAAAATATATATCTTTTTTATTAAATAATTTAGCTGGAGAAAGTTCTAATGTACTTTTTGGATAAAGAGATAATCCCAAAACCACTATTCCCGACTTATTTTTTATTGATTCTTGATATGCCGTCTTAAGCCACCACCCAGTCTGCTTTTTTCGCCACGCTAAATGTTTTTTATTATCCATTGGTATCTTATATTTTCCTTTATCAAAGTCATAAAAAAACCATCCTACTACAGGATTCTCTATAAAATATTTTACCAAAGTGGATTTTCCAGTTCCGCTTAACCCTGAAATAAACACAATTTTTGGTTTATCCATAAATTTTTTGATATTAATAGTACATACCATGGCATGTACTAAAATATCTCAATTTCTAATTTCTTAATTTCTTAATTTCTAATATCTCCATAGTTTCCCCTACCATCCGTTCAAAACTAAACCCTTTTATTTTTTCATACCCTCCTGATACAACCCTCTCCCGCAAACTCTCATCTTGCCAAAGTTTTATAATCGCATCAACAATCTCTCTTCTATTATTATACTCGAAAAGCAACCCAGTCCTATTATTCTCCACTAATTCAGGATTGCCTCCTTTATTTGAAATAGCGCACGGGATACCAATCTGCATCGCTTCAATCACGGCATGAGACAACCCCTCATATCCTGAATTCAAAATAAACATTTTTGCCGTTCTCATCAAATCCAGCAATTCCTCATGCTCCAACTTTCCAGTTAAAATTATTTTATCTTCGCTGTAGAGACGAGGCAGTGCCTCGTCTCTACGGTTCAGCAATCTCTCATTTTCCGGCCCATCCCCGACAATAACCAATTTAAAATTCGCGTTCACTTTTAATAATTCCGGCATAATATCAATCAACAAATCAAAGCCTTTCCATGGAACCAACCTGCCCGCGCTCAAAATAATATCTTCCTTGTCTCCCCCCTTAAGGGGGGCCAGGGGGGTGTTAAGCATAGAATCAGCGCTCTCGACTGTATCAACCGCATTATATATTACTTTAATTTTTTCTTCTTCCACTCCCCACCCCATAACAATCTTCCTCAAATACTCGCTTGGCGTAATTATTTTTTTGGCATTCTTCGCGACTAATCTCTCAACCCATCTTAACATTTTCGTTTTAACCGGCAAATTTTTTATCCCCTGAAACTCATCCAGATCTAAAAATCTTTTGGAGGGTGTCATAGTCCCAAACCCGACAACAGGAGGGTTTGGGCTGTGACACCCTATTTGCTTCCTTCCACTTGCATAAACGGTGCCGCAGCCCTGTTTCTCGTACCTCGAAACAGGGACTATGGCACCGCCCATTCTTTCCCACGAAGGATCCCCCACAATTTTTAAAACATAGCCTTTGCCAGTCAACTTGCTCGCAAGGTAAGCAGGCAAACCCTCGCTGACAGTACCTTGCGCGTATATCAGATCCGCCGTTTTCGCTAACTTGCATAACTTTCGAGTATACAAAAAATACCGCGCAAAAATATTATGCGACCGTGGTACTTGAATCACCTTGAGGTCTCCCCCCTTTTCCAAAGGGGGGGTGGGGGGGATTTTTCCGCGCGCAAAAATATCTCTATTTGAAAATATGGAATCCGCGTATGTCAAAACTTTAACATCCAACCCTCTCTTTGAAAATTCTTCCGCTATTTTCTTTGAATATGTCGCCGGCCCGCCGATATCCGGCGGATAAATGCCTGTTGCTATAATTAATCTCATATAATACTCGACGGATCTTCACTGATCTTTGACTGATTTTCACGGATCACGGAGTAAAAATCCGTGCTCTGTGTTTATCCGCCTTAAATCCGTGTTACTCCGTCTAGTTCAACAACCTTCTCCCTCCCCCTATCCCCCTTTATTATGCTAATCTTGCTTTTTCCAACGCCAAAATACTCGCTCAAAAATTTTATAAGCGCATTATTTGCTTTTCCGTCAACAGGCGCGGCAACAATCCGCGCCCGATAATGAAATTCGTCTATTTTTATCACCTCGTTTTTCTTCGCCCGAGGAATAACTTTTATGCTTATAATCATATTCTACATCCTTATAAATCGCGTATCCGTGTTCCGTGAAAATCCGTTTCTAATCAGTGAAAATCCGTCAAGCCAGTTTAGATCCGTTCAAGCAGTATCAACTCTATGTTATCTGTGTTAACATCCCACACCGCGAACGACGCCTTATAAAACATCCCAGCGAGGGTTCCCGGGTTAATCAGCTTGCAATCCCCGATATGTTCTTCCCATGGTTTATGCGTATGTCCGTAAAAAACATACTTATATTTTCCTGTTTCAGCTAATTCTTTTGCTGTCCATGGAAAATGAGTAAACGCTATTTTAATCTTATCTTTTTTCTTTTTTGGTTTACCACCACACCTTGAATGCCCTGCGGTCTCTGCCGCAGGATTTTCCCTTGCCACAGAGTTTAATGTCCTGTGGTCAAGGTGTGGTGGTTTACTAATTTCCAATTTCAAATTTCCAATTTCTTCCGCCAGAGACCTGCCTGCGCAGGCAGGCGGATCCGCCTTTGGCGGAAATTCCTCAATTTCTAATTCCCCCGCATCTCCATAAATAATAACATCGCCAGACTCCCCTGCTATTTTTTCCATCCCCTCATGATCTCCGTCCACATTGCCGTAAACAAGATGAATTTTGCCTTTAAAGTTACCTGCTATTTCTCTTAAGGCGCCCGGCGCGCATACATCCCCGCAATGAATAATCTCGCTGATT
>Ga0154643_1003_pt1 | contig 18304 bp, 16 predicted proteins | sample Rifle2008BG13ft_FD_116072 | JGI IMG/M metagenome (GOLD analysis project Ga0154643, IMG submission 116072) | Candidatus Falkowbacteria bacterium RBG_13_39_14
TCCATATAATGAGACTTTATTATGGGGGATTTAATAATTCTCATTATACCTTATTTTTTAAAATAACCCTATATTCTGTATGATCCCTTTTATATCCCAGCACAGAGGCGAACGCATTGAACGCAAGAATTTGTGTTTAACGCGCTCTCCTCAATAAAGAGGGAAGACGCTGGTCAGAGCGACTCTGACTTTAAAATTTAATATTTAGGAGGGATGACGATGTCACAAGCATTGATCACCAGTAGAGACCCGAGAGGTCTCCACGCAGTCGGTCTCTTTGAGGCCGTTTACAACAAAGCCCATCTCGACGATACTCGCGCACAGCGGCTCAACGAGCGTGGTGGCGAACTGCAGGATGGGATTGCGAAGCTCATCGCCGAGTTGTCCCAGTCCGATCGGTATGCGGACGAGGAAGTTGAATCTAAATACACATATCCGCCGGAATATAAGGGACCGCACCCAATTAAGGAGCAGGTTTTAAGTCTTGCTAAAATCCTTAGCCTTAATTCGGCTAAGGCACTTGAGTACTCTGACAATTTACCAAAACTTCCCAGCGAAGCCGAGGGATGGTTTGCATGGATTGATTACATTGAAGTTGGCAGGCAATATTTCCCTCAGGAGAAAAATCTTAAGGTTTTATATTGCTTGGGAGTGAATCTGGTTTTGGAAAAAATTAAGGAGTCTCGCTCATTTTATAACTGTAGGGAAGGGGAGATTATAGAATCTAAATTGCGACTTTGTAGTCGCACGGCAGATGCTGAAAATGTGATGAGGCGAACGCAAAATGGGTCAATTTTAATTGGAGCCGTTCAACTTGGCCGACGATATCGCGGGCGATCTGTCCGCCGTGCCCATGAGCTTTTTATACCCAATGAATTTGGGTTAGGAAGTGTAGCGGTTGGTTCAATCGCGCTAACTCACCCCGAGCGATTCGTTCGCTTTAATGAGTTAGATGTGGATTGTGCCGGGGATGAATTTGACTTCGGGGATGGTCGCTTCTTCGGCGCCCCGTGCGTCTACCACCGCAGCGACGAAGTCGGCTTTGGCGCGCGCAGGGTCAACGATGCTCATTCTTACTATGGGGCCGCGTCCGCCTTCCTCCCGCAGTTTGATCATTGAGTTTTGAGTTCTTGAGCCTTTTGAAATTTGTTTTTTGATTTTTGGCTCTCGGACTCAGGATCTTTAAAAAATTAGAAGGGATTATCTGTATTATTTTATCACAGATAGTCCCTTTTTTTATTTTTCAATTACTCCCTCAGCATAATCCCCGAACCCGCTTAGCATTTTAAAAATCTCGCTTTTGGATTTTAAATAATCGATATTTATATAAAAATTTTCATTTTCATCATCATTGCTTAGCGCATAGACGGGGCATCCTCCAAAACGGTCGTACGCCGCCTCAGGCTTTGCAGACGGAGCGCTGACAGGTTGCCCAGTCTTCTTTGCATTATCGCAGTCAAGCATGTTTGTTTCTGCGGTAAGCAAATAACCAATCAGCGCATCTTTTGAGTTGCTAAGCAGGATGTGTTCTGGAGTTTCTGTATAGGAAAATTCGAAGTTGAGAGTAGGAATGGATAAATATAATATCGGCGCACCTCCCCCTGTCCCCCTCATTGTGAAGGAGGGGGAACTCTCGATATTTTCGTCATCTAATTTTTGAGGGGATTTTTTAAATTCAAATCTTTCCGGATTAGACCAAAGCTCTGTCATAAAGGTGCCATCTGGCAACTTAACAATTTTTTCTTCAGGCATAATTTCATCAAGGTAATTTGTCGCGGCAATCTTTAAATTTTCAAGAACTTTTTCATTTCTCTCGTTATTTTCCATTGCGAGAATATAATGAAAAGGCGATTTTTCCCCGTTTAGCATTAGCTGGTTGTGGAAATAGCCTTGAGAAATCTCTGGAAATGCCTGCCCGCCCGCCTGCGCCCTGCCGCCTGCCTGCGCCCTGCCTGCGCAGGCAGGCGGCAGGGCGCCGACAGGAGGCATGGCGCAGGCGGGAGGCAGGCCGTTTTGGCGGAATTTTTTAAGAAAAATAAATTTAATTTTACCGGCGGGCAATATCTCGGCAATTGCATTATTAGGTTTAGAAAATGTTTCCGCGGGGAGAATGAAAGAAGCATTATCTGGAAAATTTGCGCAAGCTGCGGCTATTAGATTAGGCGATGCGGAGTTGGACGATGATACTTTGGCCGCAACAATCTCTAAACCTGATATATCCGCGATGCTAATCAAATTATCTTTGCCATCCTCTTTCAATCCAATAAAAAATTCATTTAATTTTTTCGTTTTTAACGCGTTCAATATAGCTTTATCCAGGGAATTTGAGGTTTTCTTAATTTTTTCAAGATTTAGATAAACGACCGTATTAAAGCCGTTTTTTTCTTTGAATAATTTTAGTGTTCGTTTATATTTAAAAGCTCCTTGGCTTAATAATTTCAGAATCTCAGGCTCCTCTGCCATAACTATGAATTTTTCGTTCCAGACTTCATTTATTAAATTTCCATTATTTTTCAATAATTCAATGTGCGCGTCATTCTGAGCCGAGGAACGAGGCGAAGAATCCCCTGACGCGAGGCGTTGATTAAGGGGATCCTTCGTCCCCCGCCCCGCAATAATGCGGGACGGGGTCCTCAGGATGACGCGGGTTGTCTGATGCGCCCAGCCTAATTCAAGATCCTCCGCATTTTTTGGGGCAAAAATAAGCAGAGGATAACTTGTCCCTTTATTCTCTAAGAAAATAATGGCTGCTTCTTTAAAATTATCAAAAAATATCTCATCGGATTGAAAATATTTCTTTGCTTCGTTCAGAAATAAGCTATTGAAAACAGCTCCGCCTTTTGATGGGGTATAATGTATTAAGCCGGTTAAATTATCTGGCAGGCAATTGATTATTGAATTTTTTTCATTATACGCGCCATATACTCCAAAAAAGATTACAATAATAAGAAATAAAATAAAAATAGCTTCTATGCCATAGAGAAGATTGCATGGGGAGTTTTTTAGTTTGGAAAATTGTTGTTTGATTTTTGAGATATTCATAGAAAGAAGAAGGGTAAAGAATCAGCGCGCCAATTAAACGCTTAACACCCCCCTGGCCCCCCTCCTGTATCTACATATGTTTCCATAACTTGCAGGTCTGGCGCAGGTAATTAGGTGGGTGATTAGCGTTCATTTAGGGGGGAACTATGTAATGCTCGGTTTTTAAGTTTTTGCCACGCATTATAATACTCCCCCCGCCGATCCTTATCATGGAATTTTAACATTGAATCGTTAATTATGACACTGGTATCAATATTTGCCAGATTTTTTAGGTGTTTCGGCATAATTAGCATTTGTATTTTTCTCGCGAAAAATTCCGGAATAAATAATGATATAATAAAAAACGGTATTGTTAAAATCTTATTTTTTTTGATGCTTCGGGCATGATTTTTTTGTTGTTCCCAGTTCTGAAGCCAGTCTTTTATCCAGCGGTTTTCTTTTATAAATTTAGCGTAAGTTTCTTTTTTATCATATATAGGGAAAAGAGTTGCTATCCAATATAGGAGGTAGATGTCTGGGGCATCAAGCAGCAATTCGAATTTCTGTGGTCGGGTCAAGGGACCCGACCTACCGGTGGGTAGAGCAGGGTCCCTTGACCCTGCTATTTGCCGAAATTTTGATTTATGAATTTGTATATTATTTAAATCCATCCCATCCTCGCTTATAAAAAAACTGGCGCAAATTTTATTTTTGGTATTTTTTTCAGTCGGTCGAAGACGCATCAGTTTTAAAAGACCGACTGCCATCAATCGCGTTGTCCATATATTTCCAGCCGCTGTTATAATGAAAAGATCTATATCGTTTTCTTTGCGGGAATTTTTATAAGAAAGTGAATTGCATACTGCTATCATGTTTATGAAAGGTATGCATTTCAGTATTTTAATTATTCGCAGAGCTTTTTTATATTTATTTTCCGATATGCGGGCGCGTTCCATTCTGATCTCTGCAGGGTTTTCTTGCAGGCGGCAGTTCGAATTATCGCCTGCATCTGTAAGTTGATTTATCCAATAAAATCCATTTTTTTCTTTAACAATCCCCGCTTGTTTTAATTCGTTCACTGCTTGCTTAATTTCCATTAAAGAAACTGCATGATGAGGGGTATTGTTTCTTTGTTTTGTTGCTTGCCCCGTTAGGAGCTTTTTTTCTTGCGGGTTTTTTTTGCTTGCCTCGCCGAAGCTCTGTGAATTCGGGCTTGTCACGCCGAAGCTCCATTGAAGCTGGCCGGAGTTTTCCGTATTGCGAGGCGAAGGCGGGTTTTCGTGATAAAGCATTTTCCATATTTCAAGATCAGAAAGAGGATATTGAAATATATGAAAATATGATAGAGTTGATAAAATATCAGATTTTAAGGGAGAATATTGCATAGTAGGGATATATGTGTAATAATGGATTAAGTTATCTCCCACAAATCAACAAATCCTTTACAAATTTACAAATATAGTGATAGTACTTTAAATCATATCCAATTACTCTATGTGTCATCCCGCACTTGATGCGGGATCCAGAATAAATCAATTGGTATTATTTCTCTTAATTAAGCCTTTATAAATACACATTAGAAGCTTTTAATCATGGATTCCGTGTCAAGCACGGAATGACAAGCAGTGTACATTTTAAATAATACCATTATACCGCTAAACTTTGAATGGCGAGAATTTGAAAATTTGTGAAAGAATTTGTACATTCGTGGGCAAGGGGATTATAGAAAAATTATAATATTCGTATTATTTGATTATAACAAAACCTTGAGAATTTACAAATAGCCAAATAATAGTTGGTTGTGAAAAAAGGATTTGTAGATTTGTGAAAGGATTTGTTGATTTGCTGGCATGTCTAAAATATTACAGGGAAAAGAATTAGCCGAGGAGGTTCTTTTTTCTTTGCGCGAAAAAATTGTTAAAGCTGAAAAAAGCGGCAATGAGCATATGCCAGGGCTTGCCGCGGTTATGGTTGGAGAAGATGAGGCAAGCAAATTATATGTAAGAAATAAAAAGAAAGCTTGCCATAAAATCGGGATATCGTTTCACGATTATAGATTAGAAGAAAACTCTAACGAAGAGGCAATTTTAGAGACAATAAATTTTTTAAATAATGATCTTGCTGTTCACGGAATTATAGTCCAGCTCCCCCTGCCTAAAGGATTTAACACGGAAAAAATTATAAAGTCGATCTCGCCAAAGAAAGATGTTGACGGGTTTCATCCGGCAAACATTGAAAAATTTACGAATTTTCTGCATGGCGATATTAAAGATGCCGGTCAGATTATGCCGCCGCCTGTTATAAAGGCTGTTATATCTCTTCTGGAGAAAGTAGAGGAGCTTGTTATGGGGAAAAAGGCTTTTATTATTTCTAAAAACGAAATTTTTGCGGAGCCCTTGCTGGAAACCGTAAAATTGAAAAAAATTGACGCAGAGATTATTGCTCCTGATAAAGTTGGGCGGAGTCCCGCACTCCGCCTAAGCCCGCCTGCGCGGGCAGGCGGAGTACGGGACCCATCTGCTCATCCTGATGCAGGCGGCAAACTAAAACAAGCTGATATTATTATAACTGCAGTCGGGGTCCCTAATTTCCTGAGAGGAGAAATGATAAAAGATGAAGCGATAATTATTGATGTGGGAACCACTTTGGTTGACGGGAAACTTGTCGGAGACGCGGATTTTAAATCATGCGAGAAAAAAGTTTCTTACATTTCCCCTGTTCCCGGCGGAATAGGCCCATTGACAGTTGCTTATTTGTTGGAGAATACGGTTAGGGCGTGGGAGATACAAAATATAGGGTAAGGTAGTTATGTCATTTCGACCGAACGACCCGCCGAAGTTTTTGCGGAGCAAAAAGTTTGGCGGGGAGTGAGCGGAGAAATCCCTTTTGCTTTTAGTTAAATTATAGTTATTGAAAGAGATTCCTCCACTCATTCGTCAGCCCCGTCCCGCAGTATTGCGGGACGGGGCTTCCTCATTCGGTCGGAATGACAAACTCTATCCCGTTAAAGCGTAGGAGATACACCGATAAAACGCGACTGGGAAAGCTACTTAATCACCTTCCCAATTATCTCCTTTATAACATCAATCGGAATGGAAAAACTTATATTATCAGACCCGCGCGCGGTCGCGACATTAACGCCGATTACTTTGCCGTCTAAAGTCGAAAGCGGACCGCCTGAATTTCCGGGATTTATGGCGGCGTCCGTTTGGATAACGCCTGTCAGTTTCTCGGAGGAATAGCCGGTTGAGGCGGTAATGTCTCGGTTTAAGCCGGAAATAATACCGACAGATACTGAATTGCTATATTCTCCCAAAGCGTTTCCTATGGCGAACACGGATTGTCCGAGCTTCAGGGAGGAAGATGATCCGAGCGCGACATGCGCAAATCCCGAGCCTTCAATTTTTAATATCGCGATATCAATATCAGTGTCTCTGTATATTACAGATGCCTCCTTTTGCGAACCGTCAGCTAAAAGCGCGGTATAATGGGCTTCTGTATCTGCCACCACATGTTTGTTTGATAAGATATACCCGTTTGAGTTTATCAAAAATCCTGTCCCCGCGCCGGTTTGTTGAAGTTCCGTGCCTTTTTGCCGATAGCGAGGTATGCGAAAACCGAAATCTCTGAAAAACGGATCATCCCCGAAAGGATTTTCATACACGATTTCAAGTTTAGGCGCATCTTTTGTAATTACGATTGAAACAACCGCAGGCGCTATTCTTGAAACAGCGTCTGTAAGCATTTCTTCATGGGTTTGTTTTTCGATAGGGTCCCTTTTTTCAATAATTTCGACAGTTCCTTCAAGATCGCTTAGCCGTTTGCCCAAAGAGGAGGAGGCATCCTGCAGTTGACCTGTCAATTCATCTGTTCTTGCTTGCATTTGCGATTCCAGATACTCAAGATTTAATGAGAGCTGCTCTATTTTTTCTTCAAGCGATTTGATGCCTTTGTACTGGCTATAGAAAAAACTGCCTTCAATGAAAATAAGAAGAATTGCGATAAGAGTTATTAGAATAAGATTTATTGTATTTTTGATTTTTGGTTTCATATTTATAACTGATTTCTATTATAACTTGCAAACTGATTTTTTTCAAATAAATAAAAAAGTATAGAAGAGGGAAACCGGTGATTAAATGTGATGTACAATCATTGGGTGCCGCAAGATTAGATTTTGGAGCTGGCGTCGGGGGCAGGGTTTTACAAACGGAAAAATATTTTATATAATAATATAATTTAAGCAAAGCTCTTTCGCGGTTTAAAAATTAAAAAACCTCAACAAGATGATTGAAGCAGAATTTAAAGGGGTGCGGCGAGGCTTTTGAACTGCTCGACGCACCCTTTCTCTTTAACTATAATCGATCGCGCCTGCTTTGCAGGCAACGACTGCTTTTTTTATAGCTTCAATTTCCTCCTTTTTGGGTTGTCTCTGATAATAGCAGACCAACCCGCCTTTGCGAATCAACTCGCAGTCAAGACAAGGTTGCCCACATGCAGGAAAATTTTTTATGCAAATGTCAATATGGAGCGATAATTCTTTTCCCATTTTTCTCCCCTCCTGTTTGCAGTTATTTCGGTTAATTTGCTTATACTAATAAAATCATAAATTATTATTTTTTGCAAGTTTTTCCCTTGACTATAACTGGCAAGGCGGGGTAAAATGGTATAAGTGGCAGACTGATTCGACGGATAAGGGATGCCCGCCTGCCTGAATGCCCTTTTAGACATGCCGCCTCCATTCAAAGTTTATTTTGCTTAAATATTATAATCAAATTATTTTAAAGCAAGCAATCGGGCAGGGATTTAGACGGAGCGCGGATATAACGGATATATAGTGGTATTACTTTAAATTGTACCCTGCTTGTCATTCCGTGCTTGACACGGAATCCAGGATTAAAGACTTCGAATTTGCATCTATAAAGGCTTAATTTAGAGAAATAATACCAACTGATTTATTCTGGATCCCGCATCAAGTGCGGGATGACATATAGAATAATCAGATATAATTTAAAATACGACCACTATATATGAGATCAATTTTATGTTTAATAAAAACACAGGAATAATAATACTTGCCGCGGGGCGAGGTAAAAGATTGGGATGCGCGGATATCCCGAAAGTTTTATGCGAGTTGAAAGGGCGGCCGATTGCAAGTTATATTTTGGAGGAATTGGAAAGAGGTGAAATCGAAAAAAATAAAATTTGTTTGGTGGTCGGATTTCAAAAAGAAAAGGTTATGGAAGCTTTCGGAGACGGGTATATTTACGCCATGCAAGAAGAATTGTCGGGGACAGCGCATGCCGCGAAAATCGGAGAGGAGGAATTACCTGAAGATTTTGACAATTTTTTAATTTTAAACGGAGACGATAGCGCGTTTTACAGATTTGAATCTTTCGCTGGATTTGTCTCAAAGCATGCAAAAAGCGGAAATGATATAACTTTATTGACATGCGAAAAAGATGATGCGCAAGGATTGGGGCGGGTTATAAGAGATGGAAGCGGGAAAGTTATCGCGATAAGGGAAAAAGAAAATATGATGCCAGGCGATGAAAATATAAAAGAAATCAGCACCGGTTCGTTTTGTTTTCGCAGAGAATGGTTTAATAAAATTTATCCGAGTTTACAGCCGATAAAAGGACTTGGCGAATACGGGTTGCCGAGTTTTGTTGAAAAGGCTTTGGAAATCGGCGCTAAATTTGAGGCAATAAAATTAGAAAATCCGGACGAGTGGTTTGGGATAAATACTTTGGAACAACTGGCGGAAGCGGAACTGAAGAAATTCACCCCGTGAGATTCACCCCGTGAGATACAACTATCTCACGGGGTAAAGCAAGCTATCTCACGGGGTAAAGAAATTAAGAAATTTCCGCCAGAGGCGGATCTCCTCCAAAGGCGGATCTCCTCCAAAGGCGGATCAGCCTCTGGCTGAAGCCTCTGGCTGAAGCCTTTGGCTGAAGAAATTGGAAACCCGCCTGAACGAGTCATTCGGGCAGGTTAGAAATTAGGCAAGAATTGAGAAATTGACAAATTGTTTTGTTGTTTTCTTGTTTTCTTGTTTTCTTGAGAATGTGCGGAATAATAGGCTACATCGGTAAAAATAACGCGCTTCCCATACTGATCGACGGGTTGAAGCGCATGGAATACAGGGGGTATGATTCATCCGGCGTCGCGGTTTGCGATAAAGGGGATGTTTTTTGCGTGAAAGCGGTCGGAAAGATACGGGAGTTGGAGGAGAAGGTGGGGAACCTCTCCCCAACCCTCCCGCAATATGCGGGACAAGTCCCCTCAAAGGGGCGGGAGTCAGTTGGTATTGCGCATACTCGGTGGGCGACGCACGGACGGCCGACGGAGGCAAACGCTCATCCGCATAGCGATTGCACGGGAAATATATGGGTTGTTCATAATGGGATCATAGAAAATTATAAAGAATTGAAAGAGAATTTGATAAAAAAGGGTCATGTTTTTAAATCGGAAACTGACAGCGAAGTGATAGCGCATTTGATTGAGGATATCTACAAACAGGCTATCGCGAGGCAAAATGCCAGTAAAAATTCTAATTTAACATACAGGAATTTGAATAATTCGCAGGAAGAGGGGTCTGACCCCTTTGGAGGGGGTCAGACCCCGAGAATGGCACATTTTAATTTACTGACAGCGACCCTCAAAGCCCTAAATCTTCTAAAAGGAGCCTATGGTTTGGTTGTGATGCATAAAGATGAACCTAATAAATTGATAGTCGCGAAATTGGGAAGCCCTCTTCTTATTGGATTCGCGGATAATGAGGCAATAATAGCCTCTGACGCATCCGCTATTTTACGCTATACTAAACAAGTCATTTATTTGGATGACGGAGAGGTGGCGGAAATCAACGGCGGAAGTTTTGAAATATATGATTTGGAAAGCCGAAAGAAGAATAAAGAAATCGAGGAGATAGAGTGGGACATAACGCAAGCGCAGAAACATGGATTCGCCCATTTTATGCTTAAAGAAATTTTCGAGCAACCGGAAGCAATAGCAAACAGCATTCGCGGAAGATTGCTCATTGAAGAGGGAAAGGCAAAATTAGGAGGACTTGATGCTGAATTAAGACGAATACGGGATATTGAAAGGATTATTATCGTATCTTGCGGCACGGCTTATCACGCAGGTCTTATAGGAGAATATATGATTGAGGAATACGCGGGAGTTCCGGTGGAAGTCGAGTACGCGAGCGAATTCCGGTATCGAAAGCCGATTTTGGATGACAAAACCGCCATTCTTGCCATAAGCCAGTCCGGAGAAACCGCGGATACGATTGCCGCAATTGCGGAGGCGAAGGGAAAAAATGTCCTTACTCTCGGTATTGTGAATACGGTTGGTTCCACTATCGCCCGCATGACAGACGCGGGAGTATACAATCATAGCGGGCCTGAAATTGCTGTTGCATCAACTAAAGCCTTTACTTCCCAGCTCGCCGTTTTGGCTCTTTTTACAATGTTTTTGGGGCGGCAAAGGGATATGGCTTTTGTTACAGGAGAAAGAATCTCAAAGGAGCTTGCCATGCTGCCGGAAAAAATCAAGAAAATTTTAGAATTGAATGAACATATAAAAAATATTGCCGAGAAATATCGGAACGCGAAAAATTTCGCCTTTTTAGGAAGAAAATATAATTATCCGGTTGCGATAGAAGGCGCGCTGAAATTAAAAGAAATTTCTTATATCCATTCGGAAGGATTCTGTTCAGGGGAATTGAAACATGGATCTATCGCTTTGATTGACGAGGATTTTCCGTCAATGTTTATTGCGCCAACCGATAGCGTATATGAAAAAAATTTGAACAATATGGCCGAGATAAAAGCGCGGGGCGGGCGGATTATCGCGGTTGCGACCGAGGGAAATGAAGAAATCAAATCAGTTGCTGATAATATAGTTTATATTCCTAAAACTTTAGAAATGCTTACTCCGATTTTATCGGTTATTCCGCTCCAGCTTTTTGCCTATCATATGGCTATTTTAAACGGACGGGATGTTGATAAACCGAGGAATTTGGCAAAATCGGTAACTGTGGAATAGGCTTTGAGGTGTTTATAAAATTTGTAAAAATTTTGTTATGCTGAAGGACTTAATAAGAAGAAATTAGAAATTAGGGTCATACAGGATTTTGGTGGAGATTGTCATTCCGACCGAAGCGATGACCGAAGTATGCCCGCCCGCCTGACTGCGTTCGGGCGGGAGGTCAAGCGGAGTCCCGTCGTTCGCGAACGACAGGACGGAGTGGAGGAATCTCTTTTAAAACAACTGCCTTTATTTAAAGGGATTCCTCCACTCGCTCCCCGCCAAAATTTTTGCTCCGCAAAAACTTCGGCGGGTCACTCGGTCGGAATGACAAAAACCTTCCACCCAAATTATGTATGTCCCAGAAATTCACCCCGTGAGATAGCTTGCTTCATCTCACGGGGTAAAGAAATTGGAAATTATTTTATCTCGTTGCCGTAACAATATAACAATTTAGCAATATAACAATGCACTTTTTATGCAAAAACTATCTAAATCACCGGAATTACTTAAAAAACTGCAAAATGCGGGGGTTGAGATTATTGATCCTGATTTTATTTTTATTGAAGGAAATGTGGAAATAGGCGAGGGTTCGATTATATATCCGCAGGTTTTTTTAAGTGATGTGAAAATTGGCAAGAATTCTAAAATAGGCCCTGTTGCGGAAGTTATTAAATCTTTTGTGGGCGATAATGCTGAAATTTTGTTCGGCGCGCAAATGAAGAGATCAGTGGTAGGCAATAATTTTAAGATGCATCATCATAGTTACATTGGCGACGCTGAGCTTGGCGATAACATAAATTATGGCGCAGGAGCTATAACATGCAATTATGATGGAATAAATAAATATAAAACTGAAATATCCGATGATGTATTTATTGGTACGAATGTAAATTTAATCGCGCCTATTAAAATAGGAAAAGGCTGTTTTATAGCCGCTGGTTCGACTCTAAAATCAGGTCTTGAGACAGGAGAAGGGAATTTGATTGTATGTCGGGAGAAGGATGTGTATGTGAGAAAAAAAGAATTAAGAATCGAGAAGTAAGAATTAAGGCATCTCGCCTAATTGGTGTCTGTTGAAATAGTAAATAAATCATGTTGTAGAGACGGGGCAGTGCCCCGTCTAATGTGTAAATTAAGCCTTTATTTAGGAGACGGAGCAGTGCTCTGTCTCTACAAAATCGACTATTTCAACAGCAACTAAGTGGAGATGTTTGAAGATAGAAATTTGCTGTAATTAAAAAATAGAGTTCTCTATAGATGACTCTATAGGGGACATTATTAAAAAAACTGATGGTTAATCTATTATTATGCCAGAAAGAGAAAATTTTTTAAAAGAAGAATTAGCGAAAATGGAGAAAAAAAAAGAAACGGGGGATGACGCCATTGAATTTAGTGAATTTCAGGAAAATAATGATAGAGAAGAAACAATTGAAAGCAAGGAAATTAAAAAAAATCGGCAGAGATATTATTTTCACGGCTCATTTGAGCAAACTATTGAGAGCATCGAAAAAGACGGTTTTAGGTTTAAGGATGCTATTCCTAATATTACAACTTCTCCGCTTCAAGGGATGAATTTCCCTATGTCGCAAATTTTGAAAGGGGAAGAAGGGATAAAGCAAAGGATTAAGCATTTTAAGGGAGGGCAAAGCCGTGAAGAAATCGCAAAAGGCATAACCGAAAAAGACGCGGTTTTGTTCGTAATTGAACATCCTATCTCGTATGGAGCTTTTACCACAAAAATAGGTTCTCCTAATGTTTTCTCGACTCCTGAACAGATTCCAGCTGACATTGAAGATAGGGTTTATTATCGGCGAGGTCAATGGCAAGGCAATCAAAGGTATATGTCAGAGAGGCGAATTACTGAAAAACCGGGACAGGAACTTAATAAAAAAAGAACAGCTGAAGGAGTTTGGGAAAAAGTTCCTGAAGGTGAGAAGATTGGGAAAGCTTTAACATTGCCGCCAGATTCCTTAAAAATGATTATTCGGCATAATGCGGAGTTCAACTCTTTTTTTGAAGATATCAGAAATAAATTCCGTGAAGGAATTTCTATTGATAAAGAGGAAGCAATAAATGAATTAGCGGATTATTTGTCAAAACGCGGAGATAATATTTTAAAAGATGAGATAGCTGATAAGCGCGAACTGGCGGAGAATATGGTGCGAGGCGAAATGGAACACTACATTGTTTCAAAAATTAGGAGGATGTTTTTGGAGATTGAGAGGTTAAAGGGAAAGGAGTTGGTTGATGTGTTTAATGAATTGGGAAAAGGCAAAAAAGCCGAACCCCCTGCTCTTTCTAAGATTGAAATTGAAAGAGAATTGGAAAATTTGGAAAAATTAAATATTGAGGACGAGTTTTTGAGGCGGTATTTGGAAATCAATATTGGGAAATTAAAGAGAGAATTAGATTTTTGATTTTTTCTTTTAAATTACCAAGCAAGGAAAAGAGGAATAAAACATTTTTAATCCATAACCGTGAAAAATAGTAAAATATAACATTTTTTCACGGTTTTATTGACAAAACCGTGAAATTGGTGTAATGTTTTTATATATGGCAAAAGTTTTAAATATTTTTAATAAAATAAGCTCTCTTCGCGAACGATATTATAAAGCGGCTATGGGAAAAGAATCGCTTATACGGCTTATCGCGGAAACCGAGGTCGCGGAGCAGGTATATAATTCGAACGCTATAGAAAATAGCACTCTTACCCTTGAAGAAACTGAAAAAATACTTCTCCAAATTGATCTGGACAGATTTATAAATGAAAGAGAACTTTTTGAAGCAAAAAATCTTGCAAGAGTCGTGGTTTATAAAGATAAAAGGGCAAAGGAACAGGAGCTTACTCTTGAGGTTATTTTATTTCTGCATAAAATGTTAGTCTCAAATATTCGCGATGATATCGCGGGGCGATTTAGAAATGGTAATGAATTTGTAAGGGTTGGGAGCCATATCGCTCCAAACCCGAAAGAAGTAACTGAGAGGCTTGAAAAAATGTTGGCTGATTATAATGCGACCGCGGCAAGAGAAAATATTATAAAAAGGATAGCTCGTTTGCATCTTACCTTTGAGTATATCCATCCCTTCGTAGACGGTAATGGCCGTATTGGCAGAGTTATAAATAATTATGCGCTTATTCGGGAAGGATTTGTTCCGATAAATATAAAATTTATAGATAGAAAAAAATATTATGAGGCGTTTAGAGAATTTGATAAAAACGGCGAAGCCGCAATTATGGAAGAGATTGTCGGGAAAGCCCTTTCCAATAGTTATTATAAGAGGCTGGCCTATTTGGAAGGGAAAAAGATAGTAACTCTTTCCGAGTACGCGAAAAATCATAAACTTTCTTATTCAAACCTTCTAAATAAAGCTAATCGTCAAACCATAGAGGCTTTTTTGGAAAAAGGGATGTGGAAAATCGGCGAATAAAAAATAATGTCATCTATAGAGTACTCTATAGATGACACTATGGATAAAATGATATGCTAAAAATTTTTTTAATTGTCGGAGGAAGTTCCGGTCTTGGGCTGGAGCTTGCGAAAATTTATAATGCGCTTGGCCATGCTGTTTTTATAACAGGACGCAAGGATCCAGAAATAGAAAATATTAAAAGGCCGCTTTTTGGAGAGGCGGGGACAAGAATGTTTCAGAGTATTTAGGCACTGTAACAAAATAACCTATACAATTTCATCTCATACCTGCCTGCGCAGGCAGGTTCACCCCGTTAGATAATAAATATCTAATGGGGTGAACGCCATCTTAACTTTTGAAAAATTCTCAAAATAGCTTGCTATTCTTTAAATTTTTATAACTGCTCACTAACTCTTCACATAAGGAGATGTTAGGTCGGGTATTTATACCCGACCATTATAATAAAAATCCTCTCGCCGACAGGGTTTTAAAACCCTGTCGGTCGAATATATAAAATTCGCCATGTGCGGTTTAAAAACCGCACCTAACAGAATATTTACGCACCTAACAGAATATTTACGAACGATAGCGAGCAGTTACATTCTTTTGAAAAAAAATGCGCGCGAAAAAATTATTTTTATGAATAATTTAAGGCATAAGTTAGAGTATAAAAAAATACCGCTAAGGGACGGAACCGCTTAGAGGTATTTTCGATATGTATTCTATGTAAGAGAATAGCAAAAAATATAAGTATTGTCAAATTAATATGCCTAATATACTTAAAAAAATAGTAACAATCGGCGGGGGAAGCGGGCATTCTATGCTTTTGAGCGGATTAAGGGATTTGGAAAATATTGAAATTACCGCAATAGTTGCCATGTCGGATAGCGGTTCTAGCACCGGGAAATTAAGAGAAGAATTTGGCATACTCCCTCCAGGCGATATTTTAAAATGTATAATCGCATTATCTCCGGAAAGCAAGTCGGCGAAAAATATACTTTTAAGGCGCTTTAATTTAAATGAGCGGCTGAAAGGGCATAATGCGGGAAATTTGTTGATTGCAAAATTAGAACAGTATGACAGTTTTTTGAACGGGATTGAAGTTTTGAGCGAGATTTTAGAAATTAAAGGCAGAGTTTTGCCTGTAACGCTTACCAAATCAACTCTTGTCAGCGTAATGGAGGATGGGAGTTATATTTTTGGAGAAAAGGCGATTGATAAATTTTCAGAAGGGAAAAAAGATAGAATAAGAAAAGTTTTTTTAGTCCCGCATTACGACGATGCGGTTGAAGCTTATCCGCCGTCCATAGAGAGCATAAGACAAGCGGATATGATCATCATAGGATCGGCTGGATTTTACATTAGCATAATGTCAAATCTCGCGGTTCCGGGCATAAAAGAAGCGATTTGCGAGTCAAACGCTAAGCTTATTTTTATTTCGAAATGCGCAAATAAATTTGGAGCATGCGGCTTTACGCTCCGCGACAATATTGAGAAACTGGAAGAAGCTGTCGGAAGAAAATTAAACACGGTTATTGCGAACAATCTTGGAGCGGATGAGTTGGAAGAAAAATATGGAATAAAAAAAGAAAATCATATAAAAATAGATGTTGGCGACGGCTTTGGCGGAAGAAAAATTATAATCGGCGATTTTCTGGATGAGGATAGCGCCGAACTTAAAGGCGACCCTTGCAAGTTGGCGAAGGTTATTGAAGAGTTGTTATCCCGCGATGTTTAATTTTTTATTCTATTCTATGCTTTATATTTTTGATTTAGATTATACTTTATTAGATTGCGTAAAGCTGAAGAGTTATCTGGCGGAAATTCTTGGTGTCAAAGAAGAAATTTATAATGATACTTATAAGTCATATTTTACTGATAAGGGCGAACTGTATAGCTTTTTTAAACACGGCGATTTATTGAATGCGGATGCAAAAATGAAAACAGATTTTATTGTCTCCGCTGCGCGGGAAAAAATTAAAAGCCGGCTTGATAAGTATCTATTTCCGGAAGCTGAGATAGTTTTGAAAAAATTGAAAAGTAACGGACATAAATTGCTGCTGTTAACCTATGGAGACATCAAATGGCAAAAATATAAGGTTGAAAATTTGGGAATAAAGAAATATTTTGATAACATCGCTTATACAGATCAGAAGAAAGGGAAATTTGATTTTAGACATATTAAAGAGGATGATGTGATAATCGTAAACGATAATGCGAGAGAGTGCGTGGAGATGAGCAAGCATTTTCCTAATGCTCGAATACTTCTGGTAGAAGGACCGTATTCGAATAATGCGGAGCATGATTTTGAAGCAAGGGCTTTGGAAGAATTGAGATAGTGAGAAGTGTTTATCGGTGAGTGCGCGCATATCTGCATATTTACCTCAAGGTGTCACCTCTTGCAGCTTGTCTATTTCAGCGGAAACAATTTTTACGAGAAACAGAAGCGGATTATTCCGCTTTTTTTAACGCCAGGAATTTTAATGTTTTAGCTGGAAAGCTTGACTCCTGAGTTCATTATGTGTTTACCTAATTTTAGCGGTTTTTGAAGGGTTGACAGAATTTAAAACACGATGTAAGGTGTGTAGGCATTGAATTTCAGGTAGTATGAATTTTATTGCATTATTACAATTTTTAAAAAATACGGAAGGAGGGGCGGAGCTGTTGAAGCAAGCCATGGATTTGGCGATTAAGATGAATGCGCATCAGAGGATTTTTGGGAAGGCGGGATATATTTTAGATCCTATGGAGGCGGCTCGTTTTGGATACGAGCATTCATTTGTATTCGCAGGATTGCTGTACGAGGCGGCCGTACAGCTGCCTTCCGCTTTTTGGGATTTTGGAAATAAAGATATTAAAGAAATTTTTTATGAATTATGGCCGAAATTCAAAGGAGAAGCAAGGAGTCTGAAAAATAAATTCAAACAGGGAGAATTTGACGATATTTTTTTCCAATTGACTGAATGCCTTTATAAGCTGAAATCAGGAAAGATCGCATCAGAAGATGAAGGCCATTTTTTCTCCCGCCGCGCCTTGAATGTATACGCGCCTGCGGCTCATAAACTGGGCATGAGGCAATTAAAAGACGAGCTGGAAGTTTTGTCTTTTAATTTTTTATATCCTAACGAATCTTTGCAGCTGAAAAAATTTATTGCCGAATACTATAAAAACAGCGGCGAGGTTATCGGGTCAATAAGGAATAAAGTGAAAACTGAGCTTATTGATAACGGGGTAAAGTATATTTCCATATCGGGAAGGCAGAAAAATCTTTATCGGATTTATGAAAAGCTGCTGTCGCATAACAGAGAGATGCTCGCTATACATGATATCATAGCTTTGAGAATTATAGTTGATAAAAAAGAGGATTGCTATCTGGTCATGCAAGCGATTCATAGGCTGTGGCAGCCTGTTAAAAAAAGGCAGAAGGATTATATCATAAGTCCTAAATCAAACGGGTATCAATCTTTGCATACCACCGTATATTGCGGTCATCAAACGGTTGAATTTCAGATTAGAACAAGAGATATGGACAGGGAAGCGGAATACGGAGTTGCGGCGCATTGGCTTTATAAAGAAAACGGTTCGGAATTTCCGCGGGATAATTTGGAATTTATTAATGCGATTAATAACCTGCGGGAAAACCTAAAAGGGAAGTTTTAGAAGGGATTTTTAAAAGAATATTATTTGAATATTCTTTTTTTTATTGGTATAATATGCAGTAGTGAGAATGACTTTTAATTTATTTAATGTACAGGAATTTCAATATTTTGGCTATAATAAGCCTTATTTAGCGCGACGGTTCAATAGTTCCCGCAATTTCTGCGGGACTGTTGAA
>Ga0154643_1002_pt2 | contig 17675 bp, 20 predicted proteins | sample Rifle2008BG13ft_FD_116072 | JGI IMG/M metagenome (GOLD analysis project Ga0154643, IMG submission 116072) | Candidatus Falkowbacteria bacterium RBG_13_39_14
CAGGGGATCCTTCACCCCGCCATAACACCAAAATTTTTGGTGTCATGGCGGGGTTCAGGATGACGCAACAGGAAACAGGATGACGCATTATTGCGTCGCGCTATGTGCCGAAGACCTAATTTAAATGGTTTTTGGAATCCTACGCAATTTGTGCGGAATGACAAAAGAATTCCACATAAATTGCGTATGAGCCGGTATTTGTAGATTCGTGAAGAGATTTGTAGATTTGTGGGAAAATTATATTTTTAACTTTTCGCAATAAAATTTTATGCGAATATATAGGGAAGGGGGTGAAATTACATGATAAAAAATAAAAAGGGTTTTACCCTCACACCAAAGAATTTTGGTGTTAGCTCGCAAAGCGAGCGAGGGTTTACATTGATTGAGTTATTGGTTGTTATCGCCATTATCGGTTTGCTGTCAACTTTGGCTGTGGTATCATTAAACAGCGCGAGGGAGAAATCGAGAGACGCAAAGAGAGTTTCGGATATTAAACAAATACAGACGGCGTTGGAAATGTATTATAATGATAAAAATGCGTATCCTATAAAAACCACTGCTGTTAATCTAGGAGAAACAACACCAGCTACTTTAACTTTAAGTTCTGCCGGGTTTGCGGCTACTGCGGTCTCACCGATTTATATGGCTAAAGTGCCAGATAATCCGACACCTCCGGCAAGCACTGCTAAAGACAATTATTCATATGTTACTGACGCGACAGGAGCTACTTATACTATCACTTTTTACTTAGAGGCTGCTATGACAAGTTTAGGCGGAAAGGATTGCACTGCGACACAGGCAGGAGTTTCTTGTTCATAGTTTATTTTCTTAAGAGATCTCTTAGGAATTATGCCCGTCCCGCCCCGCATCTTGCGGGACGGGGCGGGTTTTGTTTTAGTGGATTTTGTGGTATAATAGTATTAAATTACAAATTAAAAATACCAAATCCTAAATAAATTCAAAATTACAGGACGATATTTAACCGTACAGGAATTGAAATTTTTCGCGTCATTCCGAATCCGCCAAAGGCGGAGAGGAATCCCTTGGCGCGAGAGCTGGAGAAGGTATAGCGCGCTGATTCAGGGGATCCCTCGCCGCCCCGCCCCGCAATAATGCGGGGGCGGGACTTCTCGGGATGACGCGTCTCCATTTGATGCGCGTAGCCTAATTTATTGTACAGGAATTTCAATCGGTCGGGTCAAGGGACCCGACCTACCATGGGGTAGGCAGGGTCCCTTGACCCTGCCTATGTGCGCAGCTTAATTTACTGTACAGGAATTGAAATGTTTCCGCGTCATTCCGAATCCGCCAAAGGCGGAGAGGAATCCCTTGGCGCGAGAGATGGACAAGGTATAGCGCGCTGATTCAGGGGATCCCTCGCCGCCCCGCCCCGCAATAATGCGGGGGCGGGACTTCTCGGGATGACGCGTCTCCATTTGATGCGCGTAGCCTAATTTATTGTACAGGAATTTCAATCGGTCGGGTCAAGGGACCCGACCTACCATGGGGTAGGCAGGGTCCCTTGACCCTGCCTATGTGCGCAGCTTAATTTACTGTACAGGAATTGAAATGTTTCCGCGTCATTCCGAATCCGCCAAAGGCGGAGAGGAATCCCTTGGCGCGAGAGATGGACAAGGTATAGCGCGCTGATTCAGGGGATCCCTCGTCGCTTCGCTCCTCGGGATGACGCACAAAGAACGCTCCTCGGGATGACGCGAGCACCCGTTGCAGTATGCGCTGAATCCATAATTTATATGTCTAATTTTATCTTCATCCTCGGTTTATGCGTTGGCAGTTTTTTGAATGTGGTTATTTTTCGTCTTAAAGAGGGGCGTAATTTTATCAAAGGGAGATCTATTTGCCCGAAATGCAAGCATAAATTGGCATGGCATGATAACATCCCATTATTGAGTTATATTTTGTTGAAAGGAAAATGCAGGCATTGCGGCAAGAAAATTTCAATGCAATATCCTGCTGTGGAATTAGCCGCTGGAGTATTATTTCTGATTGCCTTTATAAAATGGCGATCAATTTCTAATTTCCTGCCTGCGCAGGCAGGCCAATTTCTAATTTCTAATTATGGATTGTTGTTATCATATTTTGTTTTTACAAGCATCCTAATAATAATATTCGTTTATGATTTGCGATTGTATCTCATCTTGGATAAAGTTTCCATCCCGGCGATTATAGCGGCTTTTGTTTTGAATATAATTTTAGAACGCAATTACTGGAACTTGCTTTTGGCAGCAATCATTGTAAGCGGATTTTTCTTTTTGCAGTTTCTTATATCCAAAGGCAAATGGATCGGCGGCGGCGATATAAGATTAGGATTTTTAATGGGCGTTATGCTTGGTTGGCCGAATGCGATTTTTGCCTTGTTTCTCGCTTACATTATCGGTTCCATAACAGGGATAGGGTTAATCGTTTTTGGAAAAAAGAAAATGGAAAGCCGCGTTCCTTTCGGGACATTTCTCGCGCCGGCGATTTATATAGCGATGCTTTGGGGAGGGGAGATTTTGAGGTGGTATATGGGATTTTTGAGATGAAAGGAAAAAGCTTGACGGAGTCCCGTACTCCGCTTGGGGCGGAGTGCGGGACTCCCCTGTCGCGTCATTCCGAATCCGCCAAAGGCGGAGAGGAATCCCCCTGGCGCGAGAGAAAACCAAGAAATAGGCGCTGATTCAGGGGATCCCTCGTCGCTCTGCTCCTCGGGATGACGCGTCACCACCTGATGCGCCGAAGGCTTAATTTAGCATTAGCCTGGTGTCATTTTATTAGAAATTGGAAATTAGAAATTTTAAAATAAATTCTTTACATTGAATTAAATTTAAATTACGATAAAAAAATCAATGCGACGAAATGCTTTCACAATAATAGAAATGCTTGTTTCCATATCCGTGCTTGCCATAATAACTACTCTTGCCATATCTAATTTTCGCGAAGGCGAGAAAAAAAGCCAACTTAATATGGCGGCTAATGTTTTGATAAGCGATATCAGAAAAGTTCAGAATATGGTCTTAAACGGCGCGGAATGGGACGGGCAAACTATGCCCACCGGCGGATATGGGATATATTTTTCCGAAGACGAGTATATAATGTTTGCCGACAATAACGGCAATAAAAAATACGACGCGGGAGAAAATATAAAAATAGTCGAGCCGTTCAATGTCAGCATCGGAGCTGACGAGTGCGACGGCGACATTTTAAGCAATCTTATATTCAGTCCGCCGAAAGCAAACGGGTGTTTGAACGGGGATTCCTGTTCTCCCTGCGATTGCGCCATTAAGAATGGAGGAGTTTTTAACATTACCCTGACCCATGATAAAACCGGCGATCAAATTATCGCTTCAGTCAATCAAATTTCAGGGAGAGCGGGGATAGAATAAATCCACAAATCAACCCGCCTGCCTGCTTTCCCTTTTAAGTCTGTGGCTTTTGAGAATTTGAGCAGACTGTCCAAGCTAAATAAATTTCCACAAATAGGCAAAAGCGGGCACGGCAAATCTCCTCACAAATATACAAATACTATGGATAAAGTTATTCATAAAGAATTAAGTTATCAGATTGTTGGGATATTATTTGAAGTTTATAATGAGTTAGGATACGGATATCAGGAAAAATATTATGAGAGAGCTATAAAAGAATTTTTCATCCATAAAAAGCTAAATTACAAGAATCAAATTCCTTATGTTTTAACTGCGAGAGGAAAAATAATTGGCAGATATTTTTTAGATTTCTTGGTAGAAGATAAAATAATTTTAGAGATAAAGAAAGGGAAATATTTTTCTAAAAGGAATATAGATCAAGTAAAGGGATATTTAAAAGCAACAGGGTTGAAATTAGCAATACTTGCTAATTTTACTCCGACTGGTGTAAAGTTTTTCAGGGTATTAAATCCAATGAATAAAAATAATCTCTAATAATAAGTCTATAAATAGAAGTATTTGTAGATTTGTGAGAGGATTTGTAGATTTGTGGGAGAGAATTTAAATAATTCAGGACAAGGCTTACTTGAAGCTATAATCGGAATTTCGATTATTACGATCGGTTTGAGCGGAGCGCTTACTCTTGCCCACTCAGGAATTTCAAGCCATTACGAGGCTGAAACAAGAGTTATAGCGGCTAATCTCGCGAGAGAAGCTGTTGAAATTGTCCATAATATCAGAGACAGCAATTGGCTTTCCGGAGGCGCGTGGGACAGCGGGTTTTATAACGGCGCTGATTATGAGGGCGTTCCGATGTTGTCTTATTCAAGCGGAAATTGGCAAATTAATTTTACCGCGGATGATTTTACCGCTGATACGGCTAAGGTCTATCAGTTCACGGTTGGCGATTATAATAATTTATTTGTTCAAAGCGTTGCCAAGCCCGCTGATGCGGAGGAGACATTATATAAGAGGATGATGACCTTAAAAGCGATATGTTATAAAAACGGCAACGAAGAAATCAGAGACAGCGCTTCTTGCGGAAACGATGATAAGATCGGGATTAGAATAATCGCCGAAGTAAGATGGACAGAGCATGGCAGGGCTCATAGTTTGGTTGTGGAGGATAGCGTTTATAATTGGAGATAAAGATTATTTCGTGTATAGGTTTTTTAGCGTCATTCCGAGCCGAGGAACGAGGCGAGGAATCCCTTGGCGCGAGAGATTGGCAATGAATAGCGCGCTGATTTAGGGGATCCCTCGTCGTTCCCCCGCAAAAATTTTGCGGGGGGACTCCTCGGGATGACGCAGTAAGACTTCGCTTTTGAATTTTTTTAATATGCTTAGAAAGAAGAATAAATTATGGGAAAAAGGTTTTACCGTCATGGAACTTGTCGTAGTGCTGGGAATTTTCAGCATCTCGTCTTTGATAATTACGGAGATTTTTATGGCTGTAAATAAGACGCAGAAAAGGGTAATGGAGTATCAGAGGGTGCAGAGCGATATAAGTTATACTATGGAAGTTATGGCGCGAGCGGTAAGATTAGGAACTATTGATTACTTAGGGTATTCCAGCCAAATCAGCAATCCACAGACGGTTTTATATTTGAAAGATGCCGACGGAAGGCCGATAACTTTTAAAGAAGGAGCGGATCAGAGCGAAAAATGCGCTGATAATGAGAGCAGTCCGTGCATAGTATCAGGTTTCGATCTTGACGCGGATGGGTTGATAGAGAACGGCGAGGAAGCCTCTATTACGCCTAAGGGGATTAGAATAACGGATTTAAAATTTTATATTAGCCCGACTATTGATCCGTTTTTGAATACTCCCTGCGTCGCGGCTACTCAAGTTGAAGATTGTCTGTCAGACATTTGCGAGGCGTCGGGATTTTGCCAAGTTCCTGACAGGCAGCCCATAGCCACTATAGTTATTTCGGCGCAAGATACTGCCGTTTCCAATCCTGTTGCAATGACAATGCAGACAACGGTTTCGTCAAGGGAATACTATAGATAATAACGCGCAGGAAGTTGAATTTTTTCGCGTCATTCCGAATCCGCCAAAGGCGGAGAGGAATCCCCTGGCGCGAGAGAGGATAAATGTATGGCGCGATGATTAAGGGGATCCTTCGTCGCTTTGCTCCTCAGGATGACGCGATGTGCTTCTGCGGCTTGAATCTCTATTGCTATATTGACCCGATAACGAGGAAAAAAGTCTGTATTCATAACAATATAACAATATAATACTATGACTATAGAAGAAATTAAAAATTTATGCAAAAAATACGGCGTTTACCCTAGCAGATCCAAGGGGCAGAATTTTCTGCTTTGCGAGGAGGCGCTTTGCGAAGTAGTGGAGGCAAGCGATATTAAAAGCAAGGATATAGTTTTGGAAATAGGTCCCGGTTTCGGCGTTTTAACAAAGCGCATAGCGGCTCGCGCCGCGAAAGCGGTGGGAGTTGAATTAGACGGGAAACTTTATGCGGCGGCGAAAGACATTTTGAAAGTTTATAAAAATGTAGAAATAATAAATTATGATATTTTAAAATTATCCGAAGAACAGCTAAAGGAATTGACTGGCGGCAGTTATAAAATAACGGCTAATTTGCCGTATAGCATAACCGGCAGTTTTTTGAAAAAGTTTTTAACTTTGAAATACAAGCCTGATTTAATGGCGCTGATGCTGCAAAAAGAAGTGGCGGAAAGAATTTGCGCTTTGCCGGGAGATATGAGTTTGCTTTCTGTTTCAGCGCAGTATTATTCAAATCCGCAGATTGTATCTAAAGTCCCTAAGGAATGTTTCTATCCTGTCCCTGAAGTTGATAGCGCGATTGTTCGATTTGAGATCAAAAAAACTGAAAATGACGCGGATGAAAAAAAGTTTTTCCAAATAGCGAGGATAGGTTTTTCCGCGCGCAGAAAAATGCTTAAAAATAATCTGTTTAACGGGTTTAAAGGAATGGGGAAAGAAATTTTTATTGCAAAAATTGAGAAGATATTGCAAGAGATCGGATTAAAAAATAATGCCAGAGCCCAGGATTTGAGCGTGGAAGATTGGAAGAGATTGGCGGAGAAAATAGAAATTTAAAATTAAAAATGCTATACTTAATTTAACGCACAGGGATTTGAAATATTTGCGCGTCATTCCGAGTCCCGCTTGCGGGACGAGGAATCCCCTGGCGCGAGAGATGAACAAGGTATAGCGCGCTGATTCAGGGGATCCCTCGTCGTCCCGCCCCGCAATAATGCGGGACGGGACTCCTCGGGATGACGCGCGTACTATGCGCCGAAAGCTAATTTACCGTACAGGAATTTCAATTTTTTGGCTGGAAAGCTTGACTCCTGCGCTCATTATGCGTTTACTTAATTTAATATGCGAGACGATTTCAAACAATACAACAGCTTCGAGCAGGATGACGAAGAATTTAGCCAAGCAGGGAACGGGAAACAGCAGAAGATAATTTTTTTTGCTTTTTTGGGTTTCGGGCTGGTTGCTTTGATTTTTGCGGTTTTTCAATTGCGCTACAGCTTAAGGTCGCCTTTCCATGAAAGCGTTTTAACTTCAAACAAAGGGGATGGATCGAAAGCGTCTAAAAATAACGATATTTTCTCTTTGCAGAGCGCGGACACGGACAATGACGGATTGACGGATTACGACGAGATTTACATCTATGATACAAGCCCTTATCTGGAAGACTCGGATTCCGACGGCTACAGCGATAAGGTGGAAGTCGACAGCCAAAATAATCCGAACTGCCCGAACGAAGGAAATTGTTCTTTCTTTTTGGATGCCGGCTTTGTGGCAAGCGGCACGCCGCAAATTGCTGAAGATTTATATGCGGAAATGATAGCGCAGCAAAATCTTGAAGCAAGCGATGCGGCTATTCTGCGGTCTATGCTTGCAGAGCAAGGCATTCCGGCCGAACTTTTAGGGCAAATCAGCGATGAAGATTTAATGAGAGAATACGCAAGCGTTGCGGGAAGCGAGCAGACAGCCTCCGGTGAAATAGATAAAGAAGAGTTGGAAAATTTAACTCCAGATGAAATAAGGGCGCTCCTTGAAAGCAAAGGGATTGAGAGAGCGATACTTGATTCGATAGACGACGCATCGCTTAAAAGGGATTTTATGGAGGTTTTAAAGGGATTATAAGTCTCGTTGTTTTATTGTTCTATTGTTATATTGCCTGCCTGCGCAGGCAGGTTATGCTACACTTTTTAACATAGTTTTATTTTTTTGTGGTTGGACAATATAGCAATATAGCAATTTAGCAATTAAATTTGATGGATTATAAGTTTGATCGCCCTGAAGAAAGTAAAAGCAAAGAGAAAGCAATTCTATTCTCCAACCATCTCATCCGCTGGCTTATTTATGCGATGGTATTTTTGGTTCCTTTGTTTTTTCTGCCTGATACGGTTGACTTTTTCGATTATAATAAGCAATATCTCATATGGCTTATAACAGGCATTTCCGCTTTGATTTGGTTTTTCCGCATGATTATACTTGAAGGCCGCGTCATATGGAAAAGGACTCCGCTTGATATACCGGTTTTAATATTTTTAGCGGCCAATTTTTTGATTTATCTCTTTAGTATCGATCGTTTTCTTTCTCTCTGGGGATCATACGGAACATTCTCGCAAAGTTTTTTGAATGTTTTAGCTTTTGTTTTGCTGTTCTTTGTCGTTACGAATAATTTTTGAAATATAATCTTGGCTCTGCAAATGCTGAAAGATTAATTATTACGATATTTTACAAAATTTATTGTACAGGAAATTCAATATATTTGCTTAGTGAAGCGCATTCAGAGGGGTCTAACCCTTTTGGAGGGGGCCAGACCCCGAGATTGTATGCGCGCGCCTAATTTACTCTCCCTCGCTGATAGCTTTTGATACCTCGGCGGCTGAACCGTATTCTCTTTCCGGCAAAGCTTGCAGAGAGGAGATAACATTTTCATCTGCCCCCTTTTCTTTTGCGTGCTTAATCAGGTCATCCTTACTTGCGGGGTAATTCATTCCGCCTAAAAATTTTTGTATTTGCGCAGGATTAACTGCCATATATTATTCACCTCCTTTCTAAATTTAGATATTTTATTAAGGCAGTTATCATAAGAATATTTATTTGTCAACATTGACAATGGTAACTGCTCACTGATGTTCGCAGCGCTGTCATTGCGAGGAGCCCCTCTGCAGAGCTCTGCAGAGGGGTGACGAAGCACCCAGTGTCAGTATTCTCGCGCCATGGGATTGCTTCGTCATTACGGGCTAAATCAGAGATTTAGCCCTTCATTCCTCGCAATGACAGTGAGCAGTTACTGACAATGAATTTTGTCATAGAGGAATAATTGCTTGCGGTAAATTTCTAAGAAATACAAGACAAGACTATGTAACTGCTCACTGACCCTCTGTTTTTGCGTCATTCTGAGCCGACCTGCCTGCGCAGGCAGGGGAACGAGGCGAAGAATCCCCTGGCGCGAGGCGTTGATTAAGGGGATACTTCGTCGCTTCGCTCCTCAGGATGACGCTTTTTCCGTTATGCTCAGTGAGCAGTTACAAGACTATACTATACTTTAAGTAAATGGACAGCAATAATTTCAGATGGGAGCAATTTTAAAGCTGGCAGTCCGTTAGATATTACGGAAAGCGGTTATCAGTTGGTAAAAAAGGTCAAATTGGATGAAATATTTGATAAAAATAAAGGAGAGTGGGCAAGAATGGCGGATCAGAAGATTGCGGATAAACCAGCTTCAAAATATACAATTGAGAATGAGTGCATTAGTTTTATTTCGGATATGTTTGATAATAACGCCGCTTTTAAACCGCTTCTTAATTATTTATACGAAAATCCGAAAGAGAATAAATATGAATTTGTCGTTATGGCCGGGATTTTATTGCGGGATTATCATTTTGAAAAATATCCCGAAAATGTTTTTAATGAGAAGCGATAAATCCTCATACCTTCCTGCTTAGAAAACATCAAAAAGTATTTTGCGGGAAGGTGTGAGGGATATAGAGACATAGTTATTGCATTCAAAAACACCCAATCCATTACGGAGAGGGTGTTTTTGTTTTCAAGGATTATACCTCCGCAAATGCTATGACATAAATTTTGGTGTAGTGGTAAATTAGTGAATTTTTTTTAGTTATCAATAATATTGACCATAAAATAAAAAGTCAAAAGAAATCCGCAACATCCTCTTGACAAAAGTTTTATATAATGTAAACTAATTATTACAATACATGTAATATATGGTTTATATATGGAAAAAATGGATATATTAAAAATTTTACGCTCGGATAAGACGGTTTTTTCTTTTAAAGACATTTTTTTAGCATCCGAAGAAAAAGATCCCGCTTTGCTTAGAAGAAAAATAAATTATTATGTGAAAATAAGGGAGCTGTATCATATCCGAAAAGGTTTTTACGCCAAAGATTCTAATTACGCGAGATTCGAATTAGCGGGAAAGATTTATACCCCTTCATATATCAGTCTTGAAACGGTTTTAGGCGCGGCAGGCGTTACTTTTCAATATTATGGGCAAATTTTCGCTGTCTCGTATTTAACGAGAGAAATAATCGTTGATGGGCAAAAGTATTCGTATAAAAAAATAAAAGATTCTATTCTTACTGATACTTCCGGCATAGGAAATAAAAAAAATTATTTTATAGCATCTCCTGAAAGAGCTTTTTTGGACATCATTTATTTAAATAAAGATTACCATTTTGATAATTTATCGCCATTGGATTGGGATAAAGTCTACGGGATTTTGCCGATTTACGGCAACAATAAGAGGATGAGAAAAACGGTTGGCGCGCTTTATGGCGCAGACAGGAGTCAGACTCCTTAAGGAAAGCAATTATTTTATGGGAGTCTGACTCCGAAATGCCGCACTATTTCAGCAACCCTTAAATATATGCTTAATCAAACAACACATAAAAATATTCTTCTAAGAATTCTGAAAGATATTTTTTCGGATAATTCAATAAATTCGGCTTTAGGATTTAAAGGCGGGACAGCGGCTTATCTTTTTTATAATCTTGAGAGGTTTTCAGTTAACCTTGATTTTGATCTTTTGGATTCAGCTAAAGAAGATTTTATTTTCAATAGAATCAAGGCGATTTTAGAGGAATTCGGAGATTTAAAGGAAGCGGAAAAGAAAAAATTTAATCTGCTTTTTGTTCTTTCTTATGATAATAAAGAGGACAACGCTCAAAATGTGAAAGTGGAGATAAATAGAAGAGATTTTGAATCAAAGTATGAGGTAAAGTCATATTTGGGAATTTCTATGAAAGTTATGGTTAAAGAGGATATGTTTGCGCATAAATTAGCCGCTATGTATGAAAGAATCGGAAAAACTAATCGCGATATTTTTGATACTTGGTTTTTCTTAGAGAATAATTGGCCAATAAACACGCAAATTGTAGAAAATCGCGCAAGTATGCCTTTTAAAGATTTTTTGATAAAATGTACAGATAGTTTGGAAAAAATTGACGGCGCAAAAATTCTTTCCGGCATGGGAGAGCTCTTAAACGAGAGCCAAAAAGATTGGGTAAAAGCAAATCTTAAAAACGAGGTGTTATTTTTATTGAGGTTGAAATTGGAGGAGTATAAGAAAATACCCTAAATCAAAAATGATTTAGGGTAAAATAAGTTTTTGCCACACGGGGTGGAATAACTTTATTCCTTCTTGGGACGATCTCAAAACTTCTTCAGGCAATATTTCATTTTGATCAACATTAAAGAATTTTTTTGAAGGAATCTTTATATTCCTTATTTTCATATTAAGGCATTGGGCGAATAATAATAATCTCACCTCGTCATTACATAGGCTGGGCATTTCATCAATTCGACTATATTCTTCCAAAAATTTTTTAGATAGACATAATCCGCCACAATTTCCCGCTAAGGCTTTCTTCCGATACTTAAATTTTTTCTTCGCCAATTTTATCAATTCAAGATATTCAATCCGCCCTAGTTTTTCCGCTGTCCAAATCCAATGATCATAAATCGGAGCTAAAAGCTGGACATTTGACATCGCTATCCCGTTTTTTATATCGCGAAAATAATTTTCAACTGAATCAAATAAAATCAAGTCCCATTCAAAAACATGAAGCATGTCGAAATCAATTTTATGCCCTGCCTGTTTGTACCACCATCGTAGGCTTAAATCGCCATTGCGCCATTTCCAATACCAATCATCGCTGGGAATCATTGAAATAGGAATATCTAACTTTTTAGCATTTTTATAATCCTTCCGCTGTCCGCCGTATAGCCCATAAATCGGAATGTCAGGATTAAATTTTCGTAAAATTTCCAGCCGATTTTTGCAAATCTCAAATTCCTTATGAAATTTAAAAAGAACGATTCGTTTTATTTTTTTCATATTTTTCTCCTTTGTGGTTTAAAGATTTTTCTAAAATTAGTATAAACTATATTCAAAATAAAAGCCATAGTTGCGCAGCCATTATGCGCAGCCATTATAGCCTTGACAAACTAAAAAATTTGCGATATATTTATTTCAGAATATTATTAAAAATAATAAAAAAATGAAATACCTTGATTTGATGAAAAAAATCAAAGACCCAATTTTTTCGCTCCATGATTTAAAATTAATGGATTTGAAAGTTTATCCTTACCAGATAAGCGAGTGGGTGGATAAAGAATATATTATAAAGCTAAAGAACGGGATTTATGCTTTTTCTGATAGAGTGAAAGATATCAAAATTGAATTTATGGCGTTTAACATGTATCAGCCAAGCTATGTGAGTCTTGAATGGGCGTTATCTTATTACGGCTTGATTCCGGAAATGGTATATAATTGCACCTCCATAACGACGAAGCCCACAAGAACATTTGAAAATAAATTCGGAGCGTTTATTTATCGACATATTAAGCCGAGTATGTTTTTTGGGTATAAAAAAATGGACGAACAAGGGTTGCCTTACTTGCTCGCGGAAGCAGAAAAAGCTTTGATAGATTATGCGCATTTAAATATGCATAGGATAAAAGATAAAGGCGATGTTGAAGAGTTGCGGCTTAATGAGTTTGAACTTAAAAATTTGGATATGAAAAAGGCGGATAGATATTTAAAGGCAATAGGAAATAATCGGCTGGATAAGACGATGGGGTTGATATTAAATTTCTAATCTCATTATTTTTTTTATGTTTATACAGAATTTTGGGGCTCGGCGGGTCGTTCGGTCGAAGCTTGTCCTGAGCGAAGTCGAATGGATGACATAATTCCCCTACCCTATATTCCGTATGACCCTTTTTTTATGTTCACATTCGATCAAATTAAAAGAAATTATTCCGAAGAAATTGCGCGCCGCAATCCCCGCGCAATTTTAGTCGAGTATTTACAGGTGGAATTATTAAATTCCTTATATAAACAAAAAGGAAGTGAAAGGCTAAGTTTTATTGGCGGTACGGCGATTAGAATCGTTTATAATAGCTCCAGATTTTCCGAGGATTTGGATTTTGATAATTTTGGATTATCTTTTAAAGAGTTTGATAACCTTTTAAATAATGCGGCGCAAGATATGAGAAAGAAAGGCTTTGAATTGGAGTGCAGGATGGTTGAGAAAGGAGCATATCATTATTATGTAAAGTTTGCGGGACTGCTCGCTTCTAATAATCTTTCAAATCATACAAATGAAAAAATATTGGTGCGAGTTGACGCCGTGAGAAAAAAGAACATTATTAAACCGAATATTGTTCGGATAAACTCGTTTGATATTTATATGAATATTTTAGCAAATCCTGCGCCCGTTATTTTATCTCAAAAGTTGATAACTATTTTGGAGCGCAAAAGGGAAAAAGGAAGAGATTTTTATGATGTATCTTACTTACTGGGGATGACAGATCCTGATTATGATTATTTAAAAAGGGAATATGGCGTAAAGAAAGAGGAATTGAAAAGCCAGTTATTGGAGAAAACCTCGAAATTAGATATGAACGAGTGGGCGAAAGATGTCCTTCCGTTCTTAATAAAGCCCGACGATAAAGAGAGGATTTTAAGTTTTCGGGAGTATATTGAGCAGAGATTATGAACGATTGCGCGAAAAAACAATAGCAAGCAGTTTCCGTCTCCAAAGCATACAAAGACGATAAAGGCTGGCTTTGTTATTTTTTTGCGGAAAGTGAATCTTGACTGGTGAAAAAATGTACGCTATAATGTACACATTAAGGTCATAAATTTATGAATATAGATATAAGCACAACTTTGCCTATGACAGAGGCAAGGAAAAGAATATTTAAAATAGCCGATGAGGTGCAGAAGCAAGGAAGATATTATACGATCACGGAAAGGGGAAAACCAAAAATGGTTTTGATTTCTGCTCGTGAATTCGAATCTCTATTGGAAACAATTGAGGCATTGAGGGATTTACCTGATTTAAAGCGCGATATGGAAGAGGTTGATAGTGATATTGATTCCGGAGCATATAAAAATTACACCGCTTTAGAATCTATACTTTTTAAAGAAGGTTTTTTAGTTAATGATAAAGGAAAAATAAAGTATGGCTTATCGAATAGTCTTAAAAAAGAAGGCGGAAAAAGAACTCGGAAAAATTCCAAAAGGAGAAAGGTATAAAGTATTGGCGGTTATTGCGGAATTAGCGCGCGAACCTTATTTAGGGAAAAAGTTGGAGGGGGAGTTTGCCGGGCTTTATTCAATCCGCGTTTGGCCGTATAGGATGATTTACACTATTTATAAAAAAGAACTTTTAATTATTATTATACGCATCGGACATAGACAAGGCGTGTATAAATAAAAATAGTATGAGCACTATGAAACTATCACAAGAACCCTATAAGGGAACTCGGGATTTTTATCCCGAAGACATGGCGATACAAAAATACATTTTTTCCGTGATGCGGCGAGTCGTGGAAAAATACGGATACCAAGAATATAACGCTTCTCTATTGGAAGAGACGGATTTGTATCGGGCGAAATCGGGCGAGGAGATTGTAAACGAACAGACATATTCTTTTACGGATCGCGGCGGCCGCGATGTGACAATCCGTCCGGAAATGACTCCGACTGCGGCAAGAATGGTGGCGCGACGACGCAAGGAACTTGCTTTTCCTTTGCGTTGGTATTCCATTCCGAATATGTGGAGGTATGAGAAGCCGCAGAGAGGGCGTCTTCGCGAGCATTGGCAGCTTAATGTCGATATGTTCGGGGTGGAAAATATTGAAGCGGAAAAGGAGATGATAATGATTTCGTACGACACTATGCGCGAGTTCGGAGTGAGCGAGGAAAAATTTATAATTAAGATTAACAGCCGGCGATTGATGAACGCATTTTATGAATATTTGGGTTTGGATGATGCGCAGTCGTACAGGCTATCAAAATTAATTGACCGGAAAATGAAGATGGGCGAGAAGGAATTTAAGGCGCAGGCGGAGGAGATTTTGGGAAACGATAAAAGGGTTAAATTTTTGATGAAGTTTTTGGGAGTGAAGAGAGTGGAGGATGCGGAAAAACAAGAATTAAGAATTAATCCCGCATCAAGTGCGGGACAAGAATTAGGAATGGGCAAGGAAAAGAAAGTGGAAGGGAAAAACAGAAATTGGAAATTGGACACTCCAATACAGCGGGCAAGAATTGGAAATTGGGAAGGTGGGGATGGGATGAAGGAGATTAAGGATATTATGGACGGCTTGAAAAAATCCGGAATTAAAAATGTTGTTTTTGACCCGACATTAATGCGCGGATTTGATTATTATACGGGCACTGTGTTTGAGGTTTTTAATACTAACCCTAAAAATCCAAGGTCAGTATTTGGCGGGGGGCGTTATGATGATCTTGTCGGAATATTTGGCGTTGAGAAAGTTCCGGGCATTGGATTTGGAATGGGGGATGTTATAATTCGGGATATTTTAGAAACATATAAGTTATTGCCCGTGTATCGTTCATCAACGGATTTGTATATTTGCAAACTTTCTTCTGACTATTTGGAATTCGTTGATGAGCTGGCGGGGTATCTGCGCAAGGAAGGAGTAAATGTCGCGGTAGATTACACCAATCGAAAACTTGGCGCGCAGATTAAAACCGCGGACCGGCAAAAAATCCCGTTTGTTGTCTGCATCGGAGAGGATGAAGTTAAAACAGGCAGATTCAAAGTCAAAAATATGAAGACAGGGAAGGAAATTTTGACGGATAGGGAGGAGATAGTTATAGAAATTAAGAAATTATGTCTGTAAAAATAACTTATTTCGTCCATGGGACAACGACTGATAACGAAAAAGATTTAGGCATCGCGCCAAAATAATTTTCACATTTTGCATCCCATCTTTACGCCATCTTTGCCCGATACTCAATCGCAAAATTTTCATCGTAGCTTAGGCTACGGCTCAAATTTTGCTTAATCGGATCGTACAAATCTGACACAAACCTGCCTGCGCAGGCAGGTCTGGGCGCAACTTGTAAAACTTATTTTGGCGCGACGCCTAAAGAAAGTATAGGGGGGAACTATGTGACTAAATACTTGCTCCAGTGAACTCTATCGCACTAACCATATGCAAAAAGAAAAAAATAACAATTTAGAAGAAAGAAAGAGCAACTTGCTTTTTTGGAGGGGAAAATATTTCGCTGTTTTGGCGATTATTTTTTTAGCCGCCGCAGTTTTCGGCGCCACTATTTATTTTCTTAAAAAAGACGCCGGTGAAAACAGCGCGCCGGACGGGCAGGCTGAAGTTAAAGATAAAAAAGAGGAAGACGAAGAATACGGAGGAGTTTTGTTGAATTTTACGCTCGCGAAACCGGTATTCGCGGAAATGGAGAAAATCGCGTCGCAAGTAAAACCGGCGGTTCCTTATTTAAAACCTGTGATAGGCGAATTGGAAAATTTAAAGAGTTTTGAAGAAGAAGGAGTTTTTTTGTCGGACGCGCAAAGAAAGGCATTGAAAGAATACGGATTTTTCTTGGCCGAGAATGATGTGATTAAAGACCAGACAGGGCATTTCGCCAAGGATGACTTTGTTGACATGTATGACGTTTTTGACGGCGATTATAATAAATATTTCAGGAAAGGAGATAACGCGGTTTTTATAACAAGCGATACGGCGCTTCATTTATATCACATTTTAATTGATCGAAGCTTTCAAAGAATGGAAGAAACGAAATTTCAGCCGATGCTTCGTTTAATGACGCGCGCGCTGTTTCATGACTCGATAAATAAGTATAATACGGTCCAGGACGAGGAACTCAAAGATTCGTATAAACGGCTCTCGGCGTATTATCTGATCCCGTTATTAGTTTTGAATAAAGGAACGGAGGACGCAAAACTTGATATAAAGCCGGAAGATTATGATTCGTTCGCGAAATATTTGGAAGCGATGAATGAGCAAAGAATAGAAAACAGCAAAGGGGATTTGGAGTTTTCTTTGGACGGTAAAAGTTATGACGGGATTGAATTAAGCGATGATGTATATAATTTGGCGAAAAGCGAATTGGAGCTGATAAATAAAGCTGAAGGAGTCGCGGAGTCGCCATTATTTACTCCTCTGCGCCCTGAATTTATAAATGATTATTCCCAATTCAAGCCGCGATCCCATTATACCAAGAATGATATTTTGAAAAGTTATTTTATCGCCATGATGTGGTATGGAAGGATGGGATTTAATTTAAAAAGCAAAGAACTGACGCGGGACGCTCTAATTATTACAGGCCAGATAAATAATCTTGAAGCGGATGGGGAAAAAATTTCGAAAATGTGGTCGGATATGATGGCGGTGATCGGTTTCTTTGTGGGAGAGGTTGACGATTTGACGGCGTATCAGTTTTCAAATGTAATTCGCGAAATTTATGGAGAAAATGTTAATGAAGAAGCGCTTTCCGACGATATTCCATTGGATAAATTTATTGATACGGCGGTGTCGGAATTGCCGCCGCCGAAAATTATTTCTGAAGTTGTGGCTGAATTTGATAATCTTGGAGAACGGAAAGAATTTTTGAAAAAATTGATGCAATTCCGCTTTATGGGGCAAAGATTCACGCCGGACGCGTATATTTTCACAAATTTGACTCAAGGGATCGGAGATCCGGATAAGGAGACAGGGCAAATGCTTCCGTCCATGCCCGCGGCTTTAATGCCTATCCATTTGCTAAATGCGGAAAATCAGGTTGTAAAAAAATATTTGGACGAGTGGGTAAATGATCCTTTAAGAATCAAAAAGCAGGGCAGAGTTTCGGATAAAATAATCGCGAAAAAAATAAATATTTTGAAAAATGAGTTTTCTTCTTATGATGAGAA
>Ga0154643_1006_pt1 | contig 16970 bp, 20 predicted proteins | sample Rifle2008BG13ft_FD_116072 | JGI IMG/M metagenome (GOLD analysis project Ga0154643, IMG submission 116072) | Candidatus Falkowbacteria bacterium RBG_13_39_14
AGAGAATTTATGTTTTTATTGATGAGGTTCAGCATTATCCAGAGATAAGCAAAATAGTGAAATATTTGATAGATCATTACAAGGTAAAATTTTTTTTAACGGGTTCGGCAAGTTATTATTTAAAAAATTTATTTCCGGAGAGCCTTGCGGGCAGAAAAATTATTTTTGAGTTGTACCCATTGGATTTTGAGGAATTTTTGATCTTTAAGAAAGAAAATATCGAAAAATACCGGGAGATAAAAAATAAAAAAATTATTAATCGATTGGATTATGAGATATATGATAAATATTATGAGGAGTTTTTAGAATGGGGAGGGTTTCCCGCGGTCGGTTTAGCGGAGGGAAGAGGCAAGAAAGAGCAGATGCTTAAAGATATTTTTAGCTCTTATTATCAAAACGAGATAGTTTCTCTCGCGGATTACCGGAAAAATGAAAAAATCAGAGATTTGATTTTGCTTTTGGCGTCGCGCGCGGGTTCGCAGTTAGATTTGGTGAAGCTATCGCAAGAATTGGGAATTGCGAGAGTTACAGTATATTCATACCTCGCATTTTTACAGGCAACTTATTTTATCCATTTGATATCGCCATTATCCAAAAGTATTGATCGCGAGGTTTCAGGCGCTCAAAAGGTTTATTTTTGCGATAATGGAATTTTAAAAATAATAGCCAAATTAAATATTGGGCAAATATTTGAAAATTCTATTTATAATCAATTAAAAATAAAGGGAGATTTGAATTATTTTCGAAAACCATCCGGCGCGGAAATTGATTTTATCCTTGATAAAAAAACCGCTTTCGAGGTAAAAGCTACGGCGACCGTGTCTTATATGAATGATTTTAAAAAATCAATGGAAACCGCAAAATTAAAGGAAGGTTGCATTATTTCAAAAAATTTTGTTGAAGGATTGGGGAATGTGGTTTTTGGAGAGTTTGTATAGCGGACATCGCATTCCAAACTGGCACTAATTTTTTTTGAAACCTCGCCTCTCCTTATTAAGGAGAGGAACAAAATGTTTTAGTGCCAGTTTGGAATGACTCTTCCATAATATGAAAAAATCAAAAAAGACCGTATTTGTTTCTCATCCAATAAGCGGCGACATGGAGAAAAACATCAAAAAGGTTTTGGATATTTTTCGGAAGATCCACAGCAAGAATATTATTCCAGTCGCGCCGTATTTGGTATCATTGCAATATCTTGATGATGAAGTTACTGAAGACAGGGAATTGGGGATAGACGCGAATTTGGAATGTTTTGAAAGAGAGTATATAGACGAGCTTTGGCTTTTCGGGGATTTTATTCCCAAAGGCATGAGGCAAGAAATTGAGGCCGCTCGAAAATTTAATATTCCGGTTGTTGCGAAAAGCGGGAAAATTAAAGCATTATAGAGCATATAGGCATTAAACCTCACCTATCCTCTCCTTTTAAAGGAGAGGAAATAAAATGATTCATAAAAATTATATGACAAATTCCAACATCACAATTAAAGATTTTCCTAAACTTGAATGTCCCTTCAAAAGGAAAATGGAAGGCTCGAGATATGTTGTAACCCCGGAGATTGATGAGGATTATCGGTGGGTATTCGAGGATGAAGGAGTTTGGGCGACTGATAAAATAGACGGGACGAATGTGTGTGTTTATATTGAGAACGGAAATATTGCAGAGATAACGAACAGGAAAAATTTGAAAAATATTTTTACTGTTAAAAAGCAAACGAGGTGGGAAGGCGCGTGTCTTGAGGGAATCGCGAAAGCGATCCAAAAAGATTGGTTAAAGGATTTTGAGGACGGGTACCATTACGGCGAACTTGTAGGAGATCTTATAAACGGCAATCCGCATAAGATGAACGGCCATTTGTGGGCGCCTCTCAATTATCTTCGGGATCATTGCCGATGGCATACATGGGAAGCGAACAAATATCCGAAGACATTTGAGGCGATAAGCGAGTGGTTTAAAGAAATGCCGAGCCTTTTTAACCAAAAGATGAAACTTCCTGCTATCCATGCGGAAGGGTTGGTTTTTTACCATCCGGACGGACGAATGGCGAAACTAAGGCGGGATATGTTCCCATGGCATACAGGGAAAAGGCATGGGGAAAAGGATGGAAATTAAGGAATTGAGAAATTATGCTCCAAATTGAAAAGTGCCTTGACAAATAATAGAAAAATGATATATTGATTATATATAAAGCTAATATTTAATAAATATATAACCCATATGGCTATAATAAATTTTTCTATCCCAAAAACTTTAGAACAGAGAATTAACGCGACAATAAAAGAGAAAGGCTTTGCCAGTAAGGCGGAATTTTTTAGATTTGCCGCCATGTTTTTTATTGATTCATCTATCAGCAATAAAATTAACGAAGATGAGAGATTCAATTTTCTAACGCAAAGTTTAAGTAAAGCGATTTCGAAAAAATATAAGGATTCTCCAATAGATTTTTTACAGGAACAGCTAAATGACCTTTAGAGCGTGTCTTAAAAGTCCATATTCGGCTGCAACTTCCAAAATTCGGCTGCAAAATTTTCAAGTCTCGTCGTGTTATATTCCATATAGCACTTCCTCAACTTTCAAATTTTTCGCTCGAATTTTGAAAATTTCGCTTCGAAAGAGACTTCTAAGACACGCTCTTAGTTTTATGGGTTATAAAACTATAATTTTGCCTTACTTTAAAAAGCAGTTTGAGCCTTATGCAAAAAAATATTGAAGCCTGAAAGCATCAATTATAAATGAGTTGGAAAATTTTGATAAAAATAAATTTGTTCATATAGGAAACAATGTTTATAAAATAAGGCTTAAGTGCGATGAGATTGCGAAAGGAAAAAGCAAATCTTTCAGATTGATAATTTTTATTGTCGAAGATGATAATATTTTAGTCCCGATAACTATTTACTTTAAAGGAGAATGCGAGAGTATTGGCAAAAAAGAATTAAATAATCATTTAGAAATGATTTTATTGGAGTTATTGGCATAAAATAGGTAAAAGCGAAATTGAAGCGCGGAAAAATACTCGCGGTAAATTTTGGATGCGACACGACGGAGTAATTGATAAAGGTTCCTTAAATCGCGGAAAGCAAGCCTCGCGAGAAAGAGCAAATGATTGCGCTTGTGGCGCAGTTGTTGAGTTGATGCTAATAAAAATCAACATATCTATGACAATCAATAAAAAATTACAGGCTATCCAAGACAAACTCTGAACATCCTTACGGCGGGCTTGACGGTATGAGAAAGACTATTGCGTGGTTTTCTATGGTTATTTGTTCGTAAAAATTTATAAATTTGCGTTTTATGATGAAGCGCGAAAGGCTGACGCGGCGGTAGTTTTAAGCGCAAGCCAATGGAATGGAGAGCCAAGCCCAGTTGTAAAAGCGCGTTTGGATAGAGGTAACTGCTCACTGAGCATAACGGAAAAAGCGTCATCCTGAGGAGCGAAGCGACGAAGAGCCTGCCCTGAGCGAAGTCGAATGGGATCCCCTTAATCAACGCCTCGCGCCAGGGGATTCTTCGCCTCGTTCCCCTGCCTGCGCAGGCAGGTCGGCTCAGAATGACGCAAAAACAGAGGGTCAGTGAGCAGTTACGGATAGAGAGATTGACAAATAATTTTATTCCCATTATTATGGAAATATGTCCAAAAATATGGAATCTAAAAAGAATCAAAATAAGTTTTTATCTGTTTCAAGCCAAAAAGTGCTTGATTTTTTGGCGCGTAACAGCGAAAAAAGATATACGGAAAAGCAAATTGCTGAAGGCGCGGGAGTGAAGAAATCCGCGGTTAATTTATCTTTGCGGGAATTAGAGAGAAGAAATTTCGCAGAAAAAGAAAAAGTTGGACGAACTTCCATATATAAGGTTAATGGAAGCAGCGCTATTATAAAGGAAATAAAGATATTGCAGAATATTTTTACTATATTTTTATTGATTGAAAAATTGGAAAAAATAAGCCAAAAGATAATACTATTCGGGTCATGCTCAAGCGGTGAGAATACGAGCGAAAGCGATATCGATCTTTTTATACTGGCTAATAATCCTTATAGTATAAGGCAAATAATAAATTCTTCGCCATTGAGGGATAGAATTCAGGCGATAATAAAAACGCCAAAAGAGATGCTTTTAATAAATAAAAAGAAACCTTTACTTTTTCAGGAGATTGAAAAAGGGAAGGTGCTTTATGAAAATTATGAGTAATGAGCTGGAAAAATGTATTGAGCGTAAAAAGATTATAAAATTTTCAAAAGCTGAAAGAAATGATGAGAATGGCGGAGGAATTTATTAAAGAGGTAAAGATTATATTATAAAAACTTATGTGCGGAATAACAGCGATTTTAGAAAAAAGTTTCCGTCTAAAAAATGGGCGGGATAAGGAAGAATTTATAAAAAAATCTTTGGATAAAATTAAACACAGGGGTACTAGTATTTATGAGTATCGGATTTTTGATAATGGCGCGATAGGCGCGAATAGGCTGCCAATTGTCGATAGGGAAAACGGGCAGCAGCCGCTCTTGAATGAGGATAATACGATTTTTGCCGCGCAAAACGGCGAAATTTTTAATTATAAAAAACTGAAAAAGGAGCTTGAAGATAAAGGGCATAAGTTTAAAACCGATTCGGATACGGAAGTGTTGGCGCATTTGTATGAAGAATATGGGGAAGAAATGATTTATAAATTGGATTCGGAAATGTTTGCTTTTGTTATTTACGATATAAAGAAAAATAATTTTTTCGTGGCGAGAGATCCTTTTGGCGTAAAGCCTTTATTTTACGCAAAGGAAGGAAAAACTCATTATTTCGGGTCGGAATTAAAACAATTGGCGCAATTTGATTTCATTAAGGAAATCAAAATTTTTCCGAAAGGCCATTATATGCGTAACGGCAAGCTGAAGGAATATTATAAATTGAAATACAGCAATAAAATAAAAAATCTTGATTACGCGAAAACGAAATTAACCGAGCTTATTGTGGAAGCGGTTAAGAAAAGAGTGGATACGGATTTGCCGATTGCTGTTTTATTAAGCGGCGGAGTGGACAGCAGTTTAGTTATGGAAATTGCGACTCGCTTTCATAAAGATGTAACGGCTTTTATTTTAGGCATCCCAGGTTCATCGGATTATGAGGCGTCAATGAGGTTATGCAAAGACAATAAGGCATCGCGCCAAAATAACTTTCACATTTTGCATCCCATCTTTACGCCATCTTTGCCCGATACTCAATCGCAAAATTTTCACCGTAGCTTAGGCTACGGCTCAAATTTTGCTTAATCGTATCGTACAAATCTGACACAAATCTGGGCGCAACTTGTAAAACTTATTTTGGCGCGATGCCTAAATATAAATATCGAATTGTTCATCCTAATGTTGATTATGGCAAGGAATTTGAAAAATTGATTTACCATCTTGAACTTTATGAAGCGCAAGTTATAAGGCAATCTTTCGCTTTGGATGTATTAGCAAAAGAAGTTGTAAGAGCGGGATATAGAGTCGCGTTAGTCGGAGAAGCATCGGACGAGATTTTTGGAGGATATAACGAGTTTTCAAGATTGAAAAATGAGAATATAAATAAGGGTTGCTATATGATCACTAATGATTTGGAACGGAGCCATAATATGAGAGTTGACAGAATGAGTATGAAGCATACTTTAGAGACAAGAGCGCCATTTTTTGATAAAAAAGTTGTTGAATTCGCGCTTCAGATTGACGGAAAGCTAAAAATTAAAAGAGAAAATCATGAAATAACTACTAAATACATTTTAAGAAAAGTCGCCGAAGAATTTTTGCCTGATTATATCGCGTGGCGCTACAAAGTTCCGTTCGCCAATGGCGCGGGTATGAATGTGGGATTTAATTTTAAGACCCAAGACGGAGATGTCGCAAAAGCGGTTTTGGCTTCCGGAAAAGTTAGAGAAGATAAAGAAATAAAAGAGCAATACGGGTTTATAACTAACGAAGAATTATTATACTTTGATGTTTATAAAAATTTTGCTTTTAATAAATTATTTAATCACGAGCAAAGAATTATAACCAAAGAAACTTTAACAAACATAGATGAAAAAGCGGATGAATTTAGGATGTTAGTTGCTGAATTCGGAAGACTGCCGTTATATTTCCCAATTTATCTGGCAGCCAAAATTGGAAATTACAAAAATCATAAATTGGATATTGATTTTATTTCTTCCGGCGGAGATGATTTAACCTATAATTCATTATTATCCGGTTCGGCGCAAATCGGGATTGCTGATCCTATTTTTACTTTCTCGAAGAATTTTGCGACAAAAGGAAAGATTATCGGGCAATTAATAGGAAAGCCGGCAATTGCCGCCGTTGCTTTAAATCCAAATATCAAAATCGAGAAGTTGGAGGATTTTAAAAAATATAAGGTCGGCACTTTTCAGGAATTTTCAACTACCAATACTTTGATGAAAAAGCTTTTGCCCGGCGCAGAATTTATTCCGATAAAATATAATGAAATAACGAAAGCTTTGAAAGAGCGGGTTATAGATATAGGCATTATGAGCAAGGATTACGCCTGCGAATTAAAAGGCAAAGGAGGGCATATTGTATATAAATTTGATGATTTATTCGGAGAGTATTTATTTACGGGAATAACTATATGCGATAATTTGGATCCTAAATTTCATCCTGCCATTAACGCTTATTTAGCGTCAATCAGGGAAACCATAAATTTTATAAAGAAAAATAAAAAAGAAGCGCTCTCCTATTTTAAAAAGGAATTTCCTTTGATGATTAATCATGAAGAGGTTTTCAGCGAGTTAAGCAAATATTGGAGCAAAAAGATAGAAGTAAGCAATACTGGAATCGAAAACGCGCGCGGGGTTTGGCATTATGTTTATCCATGGCTTTTGAAGGCGAGTCTTCCGCAATTCATAAAACCGAGTATGGCGCATGAGGTAATTAAAATTTTGAATAAAAGAAATATCTCGCGGGATATCCCATACAGGGAAGATGAGATAATAAATATTATAAATAATGCCATAGAAAATAATAATCCTGTAAAGCTTGTAGGCTTTTGGGGAGCATCAGGAAAAGAAAAAGCGGATGAAAATGATATATCGGCCATTGAAAAATTCAAGAGGATAAATTCGGAGGTTAAAAAGATTTATAAACAAGGCATCGAACTTATTTTTATACTTGCGGATGAGCACGCAAGAATGAATGGATATAAGAGAAAAAATTATACGGGATATCTTCAGGAAATTAACAGGCAAATTAAAACGGCTGGATTTAAGAGTTTGCATTTAAGCAAATTATGGGAAAAATATAAATTAAGCGATAAGAGTGTATATTCAGAAGTTAAAAAATTAAAGGAAAGCGAGTGGCGGGATTTGAAATGCCATAAGGAATTGGAAAAATCCGCTAAAAATTCAGTTTTTAAAGATTATAAAAAAGAGGCAAAGAGATATTATGCGATGAGAAAATTTGAAGCGAAAATTTTAGAACAGGAATTTCAGAATATGATATTCCACACTTATTCAAGCGATGTTTTTCAGGATGTATTTCCTGATATGCCAACGGTTTATTTTTGGGTTAGAAAAGAGGGGTATTCGAGAGCGCCGTGGTTTGAGTATTGACAAAAAATAAATTCAATGTATAATATATAGTGAAACTTTAACTAAATTTTAATTTATATATTATACAATAATATGATTTCCAAAGCTGTATTATCACAAATTATACTTGATTTTAAAGATTTTGAGATTCCTGAGCATATAATTCAGAGGGATCTTAAAATAAAACCGAATATTCCTATAAAAAGGGCTATTACCATCATGGGACCGAGAAGATGCGGCAAGACTTATTATCTATATTCTATAATATTAGAGCTTATTAAAAGCGGGATCGAAAAAGAAAGAATTTTATATGTGAACTTTGAAAATCCGAAATTAGTCGGCATGGAAATGAAAGATTTGCAAATTTTAATGGAAGCTTTTTTTGAGATGTATCCGGAGAATAAGGAAGAAAAGGTGTGGCTGTTTTTTGATGAAATTCAGAATATAGCGCATTGGGAAATTTTTGTAAGGAATTTAATAGATAATGAAAAGTGCCAAATTTTTCTTTCAGGGTCTTCCGCGAAATTATTGTCAAAAGAGATAGCCACTTCTCTAAGGGGGCGAACTTTAACTTACTCTTTATTGCCTTTTTCTTTCCCCGAATTTTTGCGCGCTAAAAAATCAGAAATAAAAGGCAGCCTCTCTTCAAAAGAGAAAAATTATATAGTCAAGGCCTTTGCGGAGTATCTTGATTGCGGCGGATATCCTGAAACGATTTTTTATCCGGAAGAAAGAAAGAGAATTATAAATGAAATTATTGATATAACAATTTATCGGGATTTAGTTGAAAGGTATAGTTTAAGAAATATTAAGGTAATAAAAATGCTTTTTAATTATTTGATAAAATCAAAAGAATTTTCTATAAATAAATTTTATCATTTTCTGCAATCCATGAATATTTTCATAAGCAGGAATAGTCTCTATGATTATTTGGAGTTTTTCAACGAGGCGTTTATTTTTTTTCCGCTTAAAAAATTTTCTTTTTCCTTAAAAAAACTTGAACAAAGCGCTTCAAAAATTTATACAATAGACAATGCTTTCATAACCGAGATAATAGGCGAAGATAAAGGAAAAAAGCTTGAAAATTTTGTTTTTTTAAAACTGCTAAATAGCGGATTGATTATAAATAAAGATTTCTTTTATTATGAGGACGGGAAAGAAGTTGATTTTTTAATAAAGGATAAAAATTCAGCAGTAATGCTTTTGCAGGTATGTTATGACATAGATGATTTTAATACTAAAGGCAGAGAGGTCGGTTCGTTGTTAAAAGCAAGCGAGGAATTAAAATGCGATAATTTGGCGATAATAACCTTTGATTATGAAAAAACAGAAAAAAATGGCGGGAAGACGATAAACTTTATTCCGGCATGGAAGTGGGATTTATAAAAATTATATTAAGGAAATCAATATATAGGAAATTCAGCGGAAAGAATTAGCTGAAAGATATCATGGGCGCTCAGTCGGGCGGGAATCCCCTGCCTTTTTCGCTTAACCCCGTTAGATATTTATTATCTAACGGGGTTAACCGTGGGGATCCCTCACTCCGCTCTGCTCCGTTCGGGATGACGCACGGGCATTTGGCAACAGTCCCATCATGATTTATGGTATTGATAATTATTATAATTGCAGTTTTAATTTTAGCCGGACTTGCGGCGCGGTTTTTGGCGAGAAAGAGGTAGGACGGATTGACGCCAAGATTGCTGACTGGTTTTCACCGAACATGTATTTTTATATTCTAGTAAAAATTCTATGAAAGAAAATAAAATTGTAATAAAAATAAAAAAAGAGGTAAGCGAAGTTTTTGAATATTCAATCAATCCGGCTAATTCGCCTTTGTGGGCCGGCGGAATAGAGAAAGAAGAAACTAATGAATGGCCTCCGAAAAAAGGGACGGTTTATCGAAATGTTGATGCTGATGGCAGGTGGTCGGAATATAGAGTTTCAGATTTTGAAAAGGATAGAGTTTTCGAGCTTACTTCTAAGGACGGCAATTATCATGCGCGATATACATATAAAGCAGACGATGCAGGGACAGCATTAGAGTATTTTGAGCGGGTGGATAAAGGCGAGTTGGATAAACCTTTTGACAGAGAGCATTTGGATAAATTGAGAAATTTGATTGAAAATAATGAGGAATCCACCGGTTATTCCGCCAGCGGCACGAAAACATAGGTTTCCAGAGTGAATGATTTAGACAATTCTTTGTCTTCTTTTTTTAAAATCATCATCGGCCCTAGCGTGTAAGGGCAAATTAAGATCCCGTTATCTTTTAACATTCCTTTTGCTGCGTCTTCAATAAGGCTTTCTTGTTCAGAAGTTATGCCTGCAGTAATAATTATTCTGTCACATTCTTTTTTAACAGGCATCTTAAAAAAATTAGCTGTTTTGAAAATAACATTGTTTAACCTTTTTCCCTTTGAGCCGAGGCTTGCTTTTAAATTAGCGCAGCGCCGGATAGCCTTTTTTGAAAGGCTTTCGAATATTTCTATTGACACAACTTTCCCCGGATAAGCGAGATATCCCATTAAACACGCGTTCCATCCGCTTGCTGTCCCGACTTCTAGAGCGTCATTGCCCTCTCTGATGCCGGCGAGCATCAGTTCTCTTCCGACTGTCGAGGGTTGCGAGATAGTTTGCCCTTCGCCCGCAGGCATCGCGGCATCCGCGTATGCCTTGTTTTTATCTGCGACAAAAAATTTCCTGTCAACCGACCGCATAGCATCCAAAATTTTTTCTATTCGCCCGATATCCTCGGAATTTTTCGCGAAAGGAATAAGGTAGGAATTAACGCTTTGTATCATTGCGTCTTTATTCATGGAATTTTATGCAAAATTAATGCACTTAAGGCACTGTAACAAAATAACACTTGAACAATTTCATCTCATATTCACCCCGTTAGATAATAAATATCTAACGGGGTGAACGCCGTCTTTACTTCTTAAAAATTTTCAAAATAGCTCGCTATTCTTCAAATTTTTAAAAAGCAAATATAGCATAAATCTGAGCGAACTTGATCAACTTATTTTGTTACAGTGCCTAATGGAATTATTTACTTAGTAACTTCCGCGCTTCCTCTTTTAGGGGAACGGATTCTCCAATTATATCAAATTCTTTTTCTTTTATCATATTAAGAAGTTTGAAAGGATGCTGTAGCGCATAATTTCCTGAATGCATGATTTTTATTTTTTCCTGAATTTGGACAGGCATAGATTTAATAATGGGATCTGCAATATATTCGGGAGCAAAGAGGTAAATATTTTTAATTTCGCTTTCCCGCCGCAAAATATTTTTTATATCTTTCCGCAATCCGGTTAAAAATTTAACTCGAAGATATTCTTTTTTCGGCGTATATACTGCTCCTGATGTCAGATACTTTCCCTTTATTTTTTGCATTACAAAACCTTCTCTATCGGTAAAGCAGGGATTAGGTATACAAAAAAGTTCAAGTTTTTTGATTATGCCGTTAAAAACAGAGTATATTTTCGCATCGTGATCTCCCGCGGCTACTATCAAAGATTTACTATTATTGAATTGGGGCAAGTTTTTTTCTATTTGCATAAGGTGATAATTCGCATATAGCAGTTTTTCAGTATTAGTCAAGATCTAAGAAACTGTCCGAAAAGTCCTTTACGGCACAAAAAATGATCTTTTTTCCGCAAAAAATCTCAGATTTCGTCAACGATATACACATATCGCTTCCTCAATCTTCAACTTTTTGCGAAAAAAAATCTCTATTTTTTGTCTCGCAAAGACTTTCCGGACAGTTTCTAAGAAAATTTTTCGCCTTTTTTTAACAAATTTATACTAAAATAAGCCATTTACATAATAATGTAAGAAAAGATATGTTGATTTTATTCACTGAGCCGTTTATTTGTAACTGCTCACTGAGTCTGGCATAATTTAGTAAATATTCTGTTAGGCGCGGTTTTTAAACCGCGCATGGCGAATTTATAGATTCCGACCGACAGGGTTTTAAAACCCTGTCGGGGAGAGGATTTTTATTAAAACAGTCAGGTATAAATACCCGACCTAACAGGGGGTCAGTGAGCAGTTACATTAATTTCTATTGACATTTGCAATTATTTATGTATAATTACCTTAAAGCATATTAATGAAAAGAAGCTACAAAATATTATAAAAAATAACCGAAAGTATTAGGTTAGTTTCGGTTTATTTTGTTTAAATTAATTTATGAGGAACCATAAAGGTTCTAAAGAAAGCGAAAATATAAAGGATAGCAAGGAGTATATAGAGATGAGCGGGGTTGTTGTTGAATTATTGCCCTCCTTATCCTTTAAAGTAAAATTAGAAAATGGGCAAGAAATTTTATGCTACCTTTCAGGAAAAATGAGAATGCATAGAATCAAACTTTTGCCCGGGGATAAGGTTAAAGTGCAGATTACGCCTTACGATTTAACAAAAGGCAGAATCACATATAGAGGGTAAGAATCAATGAATCACGAAATCAATGAATCACGAAATCAAACGCAATGATTTTGTGATATAGTGATTTTGTGATTTTGTGAGATGAAGGTTCGAGCTTCAGTCAAGAAAATCTGCAGGAATTGCAAGGTAATCAGGCGAAAAAAGCGCGTGGTGATTATTTGTGATAATCCAAAGCATAAACAGAGACAGGGATAATTTTAAAAAATCAAAGAAGCAAAAAATCAATAAACTTGTTTTATTGTTTTCTTGCTTTCTTGTTTTGCTGAGAAGATGGTCGTACGAATAGCCGGGGTAACTTTACCTCAAGACAAAAGAATAGAAATCGGGTTAACTTATTTGTACGGGATCGGAAGATCTGCAAGCAATAAGATTTTGAAAGACGCGGGAGTTAATTTTAATACAAGAGTGAAAGACTTGGATAGCGAAGCGGTCAATAAATTAAGGGCGTTGATAGAGAAAAATTTGAAAGTTGAGGGTGATCTAAGGCGGGAAGTTTTATCAAATATAAAAAGATTGAGGGAGATTAATTCATATAGAGGTTCGCGGCACGCAAAGGGGTTGCCTGCGAGAGGACAAAGGACAAAGACCAATTCAAGAACAGTAAGGGGGAATGTGCGCAGAACGATGGGTAGCGGCCGAAAACCGGCGGCGCAGAAAACTTAAATCCTGCTAGTTCGAGTTTTAATATTATTAAATGTTTACGCGTTTAAATTTCGCTTTGCAGATCTGCAACGCGGATTTATCGCGGAATGCTGGAATAAAAGTTAGTATGTCAGACAACCAGACAAAAAAGGAAGAATTAAATAAAGATGAGATTAAGAATGAGATGGAAAAGGCGCAAGATGAGAAGAAAGAGGCCATTGATGAAAAAAAGGAAATTGCGGAAACTAAAAAGGAGCAGCCGAAGAAAGCTCATGCCGTTCAGGATGGCATTGATATATTTGATGACAGCGCGGAAATAAATTTTGGAGAAGAAAAATCAGGGAATGCGCCGGAAATCAAGGGCGAGAGTAAAAAGAAAGCTGAAAAATCAGATAAAAAAGCTCAAAAAGGGAGCAAGAAAAAGAAAAAAAAGAAGAAAGAAATTAAGAAAACTTCCACTGGCAGGGCATATATTCAAGCGTCATACAATAATACGATTGTCGCTTTGACTGACCAGAACGGCAATACTCTTGCAGTGGGAAGTTCAGGGCAGTTGGGGTTTAAAGGTCCTAAGAAATCTACGCCTTTTGCCGCAAGCGTTGTCGTAAGAGATGTTATCAATAAAGTAAAGGAATACGGATTGCAGTATGTTTCGGTTTATGTAAAAGGAGTCGGTTCCGGGCGAGAATCAGCCATAAGGGCTCTTAATGCGAATGGTTTGAATATTTTAGCAATAAAAGATATTACTCCTATGCCGCATAACGGATGCAGAAGGAAAAAGCCTAGGAGGGTGTAGCGAACCCACAAATCTACAAATCCTTTACCTGCCCGAATGCCTGCTATAAAAAATAAATATAATCTTAATCAGTTCAACCGTTTTAGTATAGTTCCCATTATTTCGTAAATAGCATTCAGGCGGGCGGGCAAATCTACAAATTATTACCTGTAGGTATTTGTATATTTGTGAGGAGATTTGTTGATTTGTGGGAGTCAAAACTTATAGAAACACCGAAGCAGCTTTATTTTAGTCAATTTTTAAGAATCTAAGTATTATGATAACTAAAGCAAAGTGCAGACAATGCAGAAGAGAGGGAAAGAAGCTTTTTTTGAAAGGCGAGCGTTGTAATAGCGGGAAATGCGCTATTGTCAAACGAAATTATGTCCCAGGTATCCATGGAAATAAGGGCCCCAAAAAACTTACTGAATATGGCGCGCAGTTAAGGGAAAAACAGCAGGCTAAACGGATTTATGGAATTACAGAAGCTCAATTAAAAAATTATTATGGCAAAGCCATAAAGAAAAAAGAGGATACAGGCGCGAAACTTTTAGAGATGCTTGAGATGAGATTTGATAATGTTATATATAGATTGGGGATTGCGAAATCAAGAAAACAAGCTCGCCAAATGGTAAAGCATAATTTTTTCACGCTGAACGAGAAAAAAGCGAATATTCCGTCAATGGAAGTAAAGGTTAATGATAGGATAAATATTAAGAAAAACAAACTGTCGAAAAAATTAGTGCAAAATCTTGATAATAATAAAGACGGAAGCGATCTTCCTTCATGGATAACATTTGACATAAAGGAACGAAATGGAAAGATTGTCGGAAAACCCGCTATAAAAGAGGTGAATCCGCAATTCGATGTGAAAGCTATTGTTGAGTTCTATTCACGATAGAGGTAGCGAGCATGCCTGATTTCTTTCAGCAATTCACATTAAACGCGCTGAATAAAAAATTTCATATATTGCTATATTGCTATATTGCTATATTGCTTTAACCATTCTGGTAAAGCAGTTATAACAATTTAACAATTTAACAATTTAACAATTTAATGAATATTCCTTTACCCAATAAATTTGAAATAACGGAGGATAAGAAAAATCCGAAATTAGGAATTGTCGTCATTGAGCCTTGCTTTCCAGGCTATGGGATTACTATCGGAAACGCGATAAGGCGGGTTTTGCTTTCTTCTTTGGAAGGAGCCGCGGTTACAAGCGTAAAAATAAAGGATGTCCAGCATGAGTTTTCGACGATCCCTAATGTCAAGGAAGATGTATTGGAAATTATTTTAAACTTAAAAAAATTGAGGCTCAAGATTTTTACGGATGAACCGGTAAAATTGGAAATTAAAGCAAAAGGAGAAAAAGAGATCACAGCCGCCGATATTGGAAAAAACAATGATGTTGAAATTGTTAATACGGATTTTAAAATCGCGACTTTGACAAACAGAAACGCTGAATTGAGCATGGAATTGACGGTTGAAAAGGGACTGGGATATACTAGCGCTGATCAACAGGAGGCAAAAACGGAAGGAAAAGAAATAGGGAATATAGCTATTGATTCGGTTTTTACTCCAATTGTGAATGTCGCGTTAAATATTGAGAATGTTCGCGTAGGGCAAATGACAAATTATGAAAAATTAATATTTAATATAGAAACAGACGGTACGATAGCGATTAAAGACGCGGTTGAAAAATCAGCAAAAATTTTAATTGATCATTTCGGTTTGTTTATGGGAGAAGAAGGAGATAAGACAAAGAGTAAATCTAAGAAAAAAGAGGAGAAAGATGCGGAAGGGGAAGAGAAATAAAAATTATAATCCGAATCCACGAATTTTATCCGAATGCCCCTAATGCTAATTTATACGAATTTTGAAATTGATTATTCGGATTAATTCGTATTCGGAGAATTTGGATAATATTTGTAGATTAGGATTATATATTATGAATCACAATAATAAAGGAAAAATTTTAGATAGAAAAAAAGAAGCGAGAGGTTTATTGCTGCGCGGTTTGGTTACACAGCTTTTCATTCATGAAAAGATAAAGACCACTTTAGCTAAAGCTAAAGTAGTCCGTCCTATTGCTGAAAAAATTATTACAAAAGGCAAAAATAATAATCTTGCGACTTTTAGAGTCATACTTAAATATGTGCTGAAAGAGGATGCGGCGAAAAAGGTAGTTAAAGATATCTCGCCTAGATATAAAGAAAGAGCCGGCGGATATACGAGGATTGTAAAACTTGGATTAAGAAAAGGCGATGGAGCGGAAATGGCGGTTATAGAGCTTGTGTAACCTCCCACAAATCAACCCGCCTGCCTGCTTTACTTATTAAATCTCCGAATTTTTGAAAGCAACTTATGCTAATTTAATTCACAAAAAAGATTTCAATAGGCTAAAGCGGGCACGGCAAATCCTTTCACAAATCTACAAATACCGCTTAACTTTGCCTGCCTATATTTGTAAATTTGTTAGGAGATTTGTTGATTTGTGGATAAGTTTTGTATTTATGCAAAAAATAGATAGACAATTACACAAATTAGATGTTGCGGGGAAAGCGCCGGGGAGAGTGGCAAGCGAGGCGGCTGTTTTATTGATGGGCAAGAATAAAGCGAATTATTTGCCTAATATTGATAATGGTAATTTTGTAGAGGTTTCTAATATTAATAAAATGAAGTTCACAGGGAATAAATTGGATCAGAAAAAATATTACAGCTATTCCGGATATCCGGGAGGTCTTAAAGAAAAGAAAATGAAGGAGGTATTTCAAGCAAGACCGCATGAAATTTTGTATAGAGCTGTCTATAATATGCTTCCGAAGAACAAATTGAGGAAGGAATTTATTAAGAGATTGAAATTTGTATAGATAACACAAATATACAAATTCGATGCAAATCTACAAATTCGCGAATTTGCGTTTTTGTAGATTAGCATAAGATTCGCGAAATTTGTGTTATATTATGTCTGAACTAAAAACAATTAAAAAGAAAGACGAAAAAGCGAAGGCGCATGCTGCGACCAAGGAAGCAAAGAAAATTACGGTAAAGAAAGCCGAGGATCAACAAGAAAGATTTGAGGCGGGAATTGAGAAAGCGAATAAGATGTTTAAGAAAAAAGCGTATATTTATAATGTTGGCAAAAGAAAAACTTCTGTGGCAAGCGTTAGGCTGCATAAGAAAGGGGAAGGTAAAATAGAGATAAACGGAAAAGATTTATTGGAATATTTCGGAGAAGCTAATTTGCGGGAAATCGCAGCAGCTCCTTTGGAACTGGTAACGCAGAGGAAAAATGTTAATGTTACGGTAAAAGTGATGGGCGGAGGAAAGAAAGGCCAAGCGGAAGCGATAAGGAACGGAATCGCAAAAGCGCTATTGGAATTGAATCCGAATTTCAGAAAACCTTTGAAAAAAGCGGGATTCTTATCAAGAGATTCAAGAAAGAAAGAGAGAAAGAAACCTGGCTTGAAATCAGCTCGAAGAGCCCCGCAATGGCGCAAGAGATAAAGAAAGTTACCTTTTGAAAAAAAAAGCTTAGCTTATAA
>Ga0154643_1055_pt1 | contig 16721 bp, 12 predicted proteins | sample Rifle2008BG13ft_FD_116072 | JGI IMG/M metagenome (GOLD analysis project Ga0154643, IMG submission 116072) | Candidatus Falkowbacteria bacterium RBG_13_39_14
ATGGGAAAATTGGTTATTCACTACATTAACAATTTCCCCCCATACTTCCCTATCGCCTTTCCAGACGCGGATTGCAACCTGATTCATCCCCCACGCGGTCCCCCTAATTTCTAGAGGAAAATCAACAATATCGCCATCCTCCATATCCACAGTAATATTCCGATCCTCAAATCCAAATTCCCCGCTCACTTCCAACTCGGTCTTTTCAATTGGAAGCTCAATTGGAAACCCATATTGAATTTCCATCACATCGAACTCGCAGTAAATCGCTCGCATTCCATCTTCCGCCGGAATTGAAATTTTGAGATGATGAGGTGAATTGTTAATAAACTGATACTGGTCATAAGTATGCTGGATTTTAAGATTCAATCGGTTATCAACATTATAAGTCGCAACCGTGGGATACAGCGGACCGCAAAAATTAGTTCCGGTAGCGTTTGAATCATAAAGGAGATACGAATACTCCTTTCCATCCACATAGTCGCCTGGCGGATCGAAAATAAAACAATCAATCCACATAGTTCCGGTAAGATAAAAATCGAATTCAACAGAAGCATCTGCCAGCATATTTACATACTGCTGATCGTGGAAGCAACAGCCTGTTTGTTTACTATGAGTCGTGGCGTAAAGCCGATAATTTCCAACATTCACTTTGCCTGTATAACTGCCGAACTCTTCTCGAGGTATTTGCCATGAGCCGAGGTAAGTATCCCCCATATAAAAATCAATTCGATATTTTTCGATTGATTCTTTCAACTTTGCTGGCACCCCATCCGAGGATTTCGCCCGCAAGACAGCTTTGCCTATCGCCAAAGTCGCAACAGGTTGATTTTGGTCAACCTGCAAATCCTTGAATGGCGGCAAATCTTGCGGGTCAAACTTTCCCGCGATAAAATCATGGTCAGTATTATCCACAGTAACTGTTTCAGCATTGCCTTGGCCTGAATTCCCGCCGCCATCGCCTTCCCAACATCCGACCAACATAAAAAAACAAAAAACAACAACTGCCAAACTAAAAAACTTTTGCAATCCTTTCATTTCACTTCTCCTCTTTCCCCCGCTTTTTGAAAGCGGGTTTTGGTTTACATTTAGTCAACTAGTTGCTTAGTTAACTAGTTGACTGGTTAACTACCTAATTTTACTATCCTTTACTATCCTTCACCCCCTTTCGTCTTTTATATATTTGGTTTTCAAAAAACAATTTTGCCCCCAAATTATCATTCCGAGCAAAGAGAGAAAACCCTGTTAAGCAAAAAATACTTAAAATAAGAGATTTCTCCCCTTGCTAAAAACTTATTATCCGTGCTCTGTGTTCATCCGTTTCGCATCCGTGTTAATCCGTCTATAATTCTTCTTATAACTAACAAACATAGCACTAAAACATTATCTTGTCAAGACTTTTTAAAATTGCGAAAAAAGGATATAATGAAACAATATCCACAAATCAACAAATCCTTTCACAAATTTACAAATTACTACCGCCCGAGGTTAGCAATATTTGTAGATTTGTGAGGAGATTTGTAGATTTGTGGGAGTTATTATGAGTATAAAAACAAAAAAAATTATCCTTTTTCTCGGGGATGTTGTCATCCTATTTTTTTCTTTATATTTAACGCTCCTTGTCCGCTATGGAGCAAATTTCACAAAAGCCATATGGAACGCCCATTTCCCTGTATTCGCGGGGCTTTATTTTATATGGCTCCTGATTTTTTACATCACTAATCTTTATGAAATAAGCGACGCGAAAATATCGCTTGATTATTACCAAAAAATCTTATTAGGCTTGGTAATATGCGGATTTATTTCAACCGCTTATTTTTACTTCAATCCGAAAATAAATATAGCTCCGAAAACGAATCTATTTCTGAATCTTATCATCATAGCCGCGCTTTTTTCGATCTGGCGTAATTTATTCAGCATTATATTAAAATCAACCGGCAAAAATAATGTTCTTTTTGCGGGATATTCAGAGACCGCTTATAAATTCGCGCAATCGGTAAATAATAATCCCCAAATGGGGTATAAAATCATTGCTTTCGCGGGTACCTCCGATAAGGCGTCGGACAAGCGCCTTGCCTCTACAAATACAACGAAATCCGTAGAGACGGAGCACTGCTCCGTCTTACTCAATAAATCGCAGGAGACGGGGCAGTGCCCCGTCTCTACAAGAAAGGGGAGCGACGCCGCATCAAATGAGCGGGGCGGCATAAAATTTCTTCAGCCTAATGACGATTTCAAAGAATTTATACGGCAAAATAATATCAATACGATTGTCATAAACTTGCAATTAAGGGAGAACAGACCGCAGATGGAGTCCGACTCCCTTAAGGAGTCGGACTCCAATCCCGCACTGCGCGCCGCGTTATTCCAATATTTGCCGCTTGGAGTAAATTTTATTTCGTACAGCGATTTTTATGAAAACTTATATTCTCTTGTTCCGACGGATGCTATCAGCCATGTTTGGTTTATAGAAAATTTGACCGAAGGAAGCAAAAAAGCGTATGATGTGTTAAAGCGGATCTTTGACATATCAGCCGCTATAATTTTAGGCGTTATCTCTGTCCCCTTTATTCCTTTTATAGCGCTCGCTATTAAAACATCTGATAACGGCCCCGTTTTTTTCAAGCAAATCCGGACCGGAAAAAACGGGAAAAATTTCTTGGTCGTGAAATTCAGGAGCATGATTCCGGACGCGGAAAAAGATGGCGCGCAATGGTCAAAGGAAAACGACCCAAGAATTACAACTATAGGAAAATTTTTGCGAAAGGCAAGGCTTGACGAGATTCCCCAGCTTATAAATGTTCTCCGCGGAGAGATGAGCATGGTCGGTCCTCGCCCTGAAAGGCCTGAATTTATTGAAGTTCTGGAAAAAGAAATACCTTTTTATAAACAAAGACTTTTGGTAAAACCCGGACTTACCGGCTGGGCGCAGGTTAATCTCAGATACGGCGCTTCGAAAGAATGCGCGATGCTAAAACTTAAATACGACCTCTATTACATAAAGCATAGATCCATAGTTTTGGATTTAAAAATCATCTTAAAAACAATAGCGATCGTATTCGGATTTAAGGGAAGATAGATAAATTAAGCCTTCGGCACATAGTACGCGCGTCATCCCGAGGAGCGAAGCGACGAGGGATCCCCTGAATCAGCGCGCTATACCTTGTCCATCTCTCGCGCCAGGGGATTCTTCGTCCCGCAAGCGGGACCCAGAATGACGCGGAATTTTGAAATTCCTGTACGGTAAATTATTTATGAAAACTATCATAATAAAACCAAGAGAAAAATTTTCTATATTATCCGAGATTAAAGAAATTTTCCGTTTTAAAGATCTTTTTTACTTTTTAAGCTGGAGAGACATAAAAGTAAGATATAAACAGACTTCCATCGGTATAACATGGGCGATATTTCAACCATTTATGACTATGGTTATCTTTAGCATCTTCTTTGGAAATTTTGCCAAGATGCCCTCTGATGGCGTTCCATATCCGATTTTTGTCTATATAGGTCTCCTTATTTGGGAATTTTTTTCCTCTGCGTTAAATAATGCGAGTGGCAGTATGATAAACAACCAATCAATAGTTACAAAAGTCTATTTTCCCCGCTTGATTCTTCCGATATCTTCTATTATAACAAATTTCGTTGACTTTTTAATATCCTCTGTTGTTTTAGTCGGTTTAATGATATATTATGGATATACGCCCAAATTGGCTGGTTTAACAATATTGCCTATTCTGTTGCTAATAACATTTATGGCAGCCATAGGAATAGGATTATTTCTATCAGCAATCAATGTAAAATACCGCGATGTGAGATATATTTTACCATTTTTTATTCAAATTCTAATGTTTTTAACTCCTGTAATTTATCCCGCAAGCATAGCGGGCAAATATTCAAAAATTTTGGCGCTTAATCCTATGACAGGCGTAATTAATGCGGCAAGAGCCGCAATTTTAGGAACCACGCCGATTAACTGGATACTGCTTTTAATTTCGGCAATCGCAAGTTTCTTTTTTTTAATCATAGGAATTATATTTTTCAAAAGGATGGAAAGATATTTCGCGGATGTGATATAAAAATTATGTCAGAAATTATAAAAGTCTCAAATATTTCTAAAAAATATAATATAAATCAACAGCGCGGCGGATATGTCGCGTTGAGAGATGTTTTGGCTAATGTTAGCAAGAGTCCGTTTAGATTTGCCAAAGATAAAGCTAAAACCATAATTGGCAAAAATAAAAAAGAAGAATTTTGGGCGCTTAAAGATATAGATTTCACAGTTGAAGAAGGCGAGGCTGTCGGAATAATTGGAGCAAACGGCGCGGGAAAATCAACACTTCTAAAAATTTTAACAAGAATAACACCGCCGACAACTGGCGAGATTGAAATGAAAGGAAGTGTCGCTTCCCTTTTAGAAGTTGGGACAGGCTTTCATCCAGAATTAACCGGTCGAGAAAATATTTTTTTAAATGGCGCTATTTTAGGAATGCGCAAAGAAGAGATTGAAAAAAAATTTGATGCAATAGTGGAATTTTCAGGAATCGGAAAATTTATTGATATGCCGGTGAAAAGATATTCGTCAGGAATGTATGTCCGTCTCGCTTTTTCCATAGCCGCCCATCTTGAACCTGATATTTTGCTTATTGATGAAGTTTTAGCTGTCGGAGACATTGAATTTCAAAAAAAATGCTTAGGAAAACTGGACGAAGTTACAAAAAAAGCTGGAAGAACAATTTTATTCGTAAGCCATAATATGGGGGCTGTAAAAAATTTATGCGCGAAAACTATTTGGTTAAAAAATGGGAGAATTAAAAAAATTGGAGGAACAAAAGAAATAATTGATAGCTATATAAAAAATAAACCAAATGACAACTTAACCGCGTCAAATTATTTGCAATTAAATGATGGCGATTTTAATGGTAAAATAAAATTTACTAATATATCCATAACAGACGGCCAAAATTCCACATTGATAAACAGCGACAGCAATCTTAAAATAACTATCGAATATGAAAGTGATTTTAAGCAAAAAATATCAGATATTAGAATCCTTATATCTATATTCAACGAGCATTCGCAAAGGATGGTTTATAGATTAGACAGCCACGGCGCCGCAATAACCCTAAAAGAAACCATTAACCCATCTGGTGAAATTATTTGCGAAACAGGAAAAATCAATTTAGCGGATGGTAAATATTTGGCGGAAATATTGATTTTACCGCAAAAAACAAAAAATGACTGCCTGAAACTAAATAAAGAATTTGATGTTGTGACAGATATATCAAAATATAACTATAGGCTTAACCCTGATAAAAATGTGTGCGATCACCTTATTAGCTACATCTTTAGGGCTTGAGTAAAAATAACTTCCCTATATGGCGTTCAGTATGCGTTTAGATGCAAGTTTTACTCAAGCCCTAAGACAGTAAATATGAAATTCTTAACCGTGTGCATTCCTACATATGAGATGATGGGGTTCGGAGAAAAATTTCTTAAGCACAATTTTGATATTCTAAAAGAACAGACCTTTAAAAATTTTGAGGTCATAATATCTGATCACTCAAAAACAGATTTGATTGAAAATCTGTGTGAACAATATAAAAACTTATTAGATATAAAATATTTCAAAAATAATGAAAATAGAGGAAGCTCTTCAGCTAATATAAACAATGCCATCAAAAATGCCAAAGGAAAACTAATCAAAATAATTTTTCAAGACGATTTTTTATATGAAAAAAAATCATTGGAAAAAATAGTAAACAATTTTGATTTTAAAAAAGATAACTGGTTAATAACAGCTTGCGAGCACACTGTTGATGGAGTTAATTACTATCGGCCTTTCTACCCAAAATACCACGATAAAATACATCTTTCCAGAAACACCATCAGTTCTCCTTCTGCGCTAACGATTAAAAATGAAAATCCTTTATTATTTGACGAAAACTTAATATGGGCAATGGACTGTGATTATTACAAAAGATGCTATGACAAATTTGGAGAACCTAAAATTTTAAATGAAATAAATGTTGTCAATAGAGCAGGAACGCACCAGGTGAGCAATACGATAGTAAATGAAGTATTGCAAGAAAAGGAATACAAATATCTATTAAAGAAATATAACATTAAACACGCGTGGGCGCTTATTATTCTAAGAAAGGCAAAAAATATCACCAAGCGCTTTAAAAAATTATTCAAAAAAATATGATAATAACAGAGTTTTATAATGGACAAGGCTTGGGAAACCAGCTCTGGTGTTATGTAACTACAAGGGTCATAGCCTTAAATAAAGGTTATGATTTTGGAATAAAATCGCCTGAAAATTTCAAGGGACTTTATTTTATGGATTTAGATTTTGGCAAACAGGTTTTGGGAGGCAACGGTCCGGAAGGCGGACCGCCTCAAACTTTGCCTGAAGGAATTAAACACTATTACATGGAACGGCAAATAACTCACCCAGACGGTTCTGATATACGGACAACCGATGAAAAACTGATAAACATCCCTGACAATACAAAAATTGATGGATTGATGCAAGATGCAAAATACATAAACGATAGTAAAAATGAAATAAAAAAATGGCTTAAAGTTAGAGAAGAATACGAGCGCTATGAATTTTCTAAAGATAACATTTGCATTATAAATTTTAGAGGAGGAGGATACACTAAAGACAGCAATTTCTTTTTAAAAGAAACTTATTGGAAAAATGCCGCGACCAATATGCTTAAAATCAATAAAGATTTTGAATTTATTGTTATTACAGATGATATCATTTCTGCCAAAAAATTCTTTCCAAAATATAAAGTCTGCCATTTCAACATAGCGAAAGACTATGTGATCATAAAAAACGCGAAATATTTAATTTTATCTAATTCAAGTTTCGCATATTTTCCCGCATGGCTAAGCGAAAATCTTAAATATTGCATAGCTCCGAAATATTGGGGGCGGCATAATATATCAGATGGATACTGGAGCCTAGGATATACCATTGCGCCCGGATGGATGTATCAAGATAAAGATGGCAGGCTGCAAGATTATAATGCGTGTATAAAAGAATCCAATGAGTATCTAAATAAAAATCAAAATAAATTCTTAGTAGAATCAAAATTTAATCCTGAAAAACTTTATGTCCCGGAAGTTCCGAAAGGCAGAGTGTCTCCAACTTTTTTAAAACTGGCGCGCAGAAAATTAGAAAAAATAAGAATGGATCTCTATAAAGAAAAACAAGAGACAAATATTTTGAACGCTATTTTTACCATCAGCAAATCTCTAATTTTAGAAATATTTAACATAATTAATCAATGGGTAGAAGTGTCTTTTACTAAAAAAACTAAATTCCCTGAAATTTCAAAAGAAGAGCAAGAAATATTTAACCGCCTTAAAGACAAATTAAATATTGTATTTGATGTGGGCGCTAGGGATGATTTATTTTTCTATAATGCGAAAAAAGATTGCTCTTATCATCTCTTTGAACCTAACAAAAATTTCACGGCGTTGCTTAAAAAGAAAATATCAAAACTTAAAAAACACGATATAACATTGAACGAATATGGGCTGGCGGAAAAAGATGCGGACAATTGCGTATACTACAAAAAAAGCCAATCATTTGAAATAAATCCATATATGCTTGAAGATACGGAATCCAGGGAAAAATATTCGGTAAGGACGATTGATGGATATATCAAAGAAAAAAAAATTTCCAGAATAGATTTTTTAAAAATAGACACGGAGGGATTTGATTATAAAGTAATGATGGGCGGAATCAATTCAATACAAAACGATAAAATATCATACATTCAGTTTGAATATTGGACAGGTGTAAAAAAGTTTGTTGACTTGCTTGAAGATAAATATTATTTATATTTGATAATGGAGCCAGTGTTGCTTAAAGCGCTGCTGGAAAAATTTTATAGCGCGATGTCTGAAAGTCAAAAAAGAATAAACTACTCAAAATCATTGATACGACTTGACAATGAAATTATTAAACTAATAGACGAAAAACTTGCGCCTATAGGTTTAGGCGGAAATGTATTTGGAATAAATAAAAAAATCCAAAATTCCGAGATAAATAAACTAATTTTTGAAGTTAACATCTTGAACGCCGCCATGCAACAAAATCATTCGCTTAAAAATTATAAAAAAATAAAAAAACTAATCAAAAATACATTTTTAACAATCGTTTCCCTCTCCCATATTCCCGCAATTATTAAAAACATATTAGAATATAAGGCAAAATTGAATTGGCTCTCAAAAGAAGAAATCGCAAGCTACAGGAAAAAGATAAAAATTTACGATATATTCACTTTTTTTAATGAACTTGATTTGCTTGAAATAAGATTTAATATTTTAGAGCCGTATGTTGATTATTTTATTATTGTAGAAGCGACAGAAACATTCTCGGGTTATCCTAAAATTTTGTATTATGAACAAAATAAAGAACGATTTAAAAAATGGCATAACAAAATAATCCATTATGTAATAGATGATATTCCTAAGAATGAAGACGATTTGAGAAGCAGACTTTATAAAAACAAAAATTTAAGTTATTTAAACAAACAAATAATCAAAGACTCTCTAACTATCGGCAACATAGGCAACGGAGTTGCCCGTTGGTTTAATGAATTTTATCAAAAAGAAATGATAAAAATGCCATTAGTAAATCTCAAGGACGACGATATTTGTTATGTCTCTGATTTGGATGAGATATGGAATCCCGATCTGATTATTGACTACTCAAAAGACAGCATATTTAAACCTGAGCAAATCGGATATCAATATTTTCTAAATAATCGCTCAAATGAAGATTGGCATGGATGGACAGGGACAATAGCGACAAAATATAAAAATATAAAATATTCATGCTTAAATCATCTGCGGACACATCGTAAAATGAAGAACAAATATGTTTTTCTTAAAAACGGAGGTTGGCATTTTTCATTCTTGGGCGGCTATGAAGGGGCAAAGAAAAAAATAGAAGGATATAAACATTTCTGGTATGAACCACAAGAAACTCTTAAAAATTTACAAGCAAGGGTGTTAAATAATCAAGATTACAGAGGAAGAAGCATTAAACTATGGAAAGATGAAGATGGTTTACCCGGATATATTTTAAATAATAAAGAAAAATATAATAAATTACTTAAATGACCAGATCGCAACTCATAAATATTATTATACAACACTACGGCTACAAAACATACCTTGAAATAGGAGTAAATACCCCAGCTCAACCTGGCTGGAATTTTGATAATATAAAAATAGAAACCAAACACGGCGTGGATCCTTCCGAAAAAGTAAAGGCAACTTTCAAAACAACATCTGATGAATTTTTTGACAAACATATTAGCATGAAATATGACATCATCTTTATAGACGGTCTTCATCTTTTTGAACAGGTATATAGAGATATAATAAATTCATTAAAATGGCTGAACGATAATGGCGCAATTGTCGTTCATGATTGCAACCCGCTGTTAGAAAAAACTCAAAGAAGAATTCATACTTCAGGCGCATGGCATGGCGATGTCTGGAAAGCTATCCTTAAGCTAAGGATGAGAGAAGCTGCTATTTCTATATACACAGTGGATACTGATGAGGGATGCGCGATAATCCAGAAAGGCGTCCAGAAACTATTTGAGGTGAAAGATAGCAATGTTGATATATATAACTTTACTTTCTTTGATGCTAACAGAAAAAAAATACTTAATTTAATTGATGTTAACCAATTTAAAAAAATAATGAATGTAAAAAATAAAAGCAATAAAATAATAAAAGCAAAATATGGAAAAATAATATTAGGACTAAAAACCCTTTGTAGAATTATCAAAAATGCGTTATTCCTGCGTACTAAAAAAAATATAAAATTAAATCTCGGTTCCGGCGGAACAAGAATGAAAGATTACATCAATGTAGATGTTTTATTTGTGAGAGAAACTGACCTTCTTGCTAAACTAAAACATCTGCCCTATTTTGTAAGAAAAGAAACCGTTTCTCATATTTATGCCTCGCATATTTTGGAACATTTTTCCATAAGCGAGGTAAAAAAAATTTTAAACATCTGCTATAACCTGCTGCGAAAAGACGGAGAAATGAGAATATCCGCGCCTGATTTTGACAAGATAACAAAAATTTACAATAACCGCTGGGAATATTTTCAAAATAAAATTCCACAATCGTGGCTTGGAGTTGTCTATGGCGGACAAAACTCCAAATATGATTTCCATAAAACAGGCTTTAATTATAATTGGCTGAAATATCTATTAGAAGAAGCGGGGTTCAAAGATATAAAAGAGTATAATGCTGATGAATTTCTTGAACAATACAACATTAAAGATTCTTCGCTTTATAAAAAAGATTTCGGAGAATATATCTCATTAAATATATGCGCCAGAAAAAAGTAATTTTAAAAATATGAGTATGATTATAATTAGAATATCCGGAGGTCTTGGCAATCAGATGTTTCAATATGCCGCAGGACTTGCGATATCTTTACATAATAACGCTGAATTTTTGCTTGATTTATCTTTTTTTAAAAAGTGCGATTTTGGCGACACAAAAAGGGATTTTTACTTAAACAATTTCAATATTTCGGGAAACATAGCGAAGGACTCAGATATTGCCGGCATTGGTTTGCCTAATATGACGAAAAAAGATATTTTAAGCAAAAGCAAAAGAAAACTTTTTAGAATTACGGAATATTTTAAACCAATATATAGAAAAAAAATCATCATTGAACCTTATTTTCATTTTTGTCCAGATATATTAAAAATAAAAAAAAATTGCTATCTTTCAGGAGTTTGGCAAAGCGAGAAATACTTTAAAAATATTAAAAACATCATTAGGAAAGAATTTACTTTAAAAAACGAGCCGAACATAAAACTGACAAATTGGATAAAAATAATAAACAAATATAACTCTATTTCTTTGCATATCAGACGGGGCGATTATATAAATAGTCAAAAAACAAACCAATTTCACGGCGTTTGTTCCTTGTCATATTACTATTCTGCCATAGAAAAAATATTATCTCGCGTCACGAATCCGTATTTTTTCATTTTTTCTGATGATATTGATTGGGCAAAAAATAATCTAAAAATAAAAAGTCCCGCTATTTTTGCAGGCGGGAACGGCATCGCAGATTATGAAGAGCTGATTCTGATGAGCAAGTGCAAACATAACATAATTGCCAACAGCTCATTTTCGTGGTGGGGAGCATGGCTGAATGAAAATAAAGATCAAATAGTAATATCGCCAAAAGAATGGTTTAATGTTAAAAATATCAATACAAGCGACTTAATACCAGAAAGATGGATAATTATTTAATATTAAGGGCTTGAGTAAAAATAAAATCCCCATCTGATGCTCATTATACATTCATCGGCAACTTTTACTCAAACCCTAAGAATATATACCTTTTCGTGATAAAAATTCTTAAAAAGGCAAAAAGAAATTTCCAATGCTCGTTGTAAAAATAACGCGATGCTTGGAAATTTCCACAAAATCGGCAAATAAAAACCGCAAGGAATTACTTTACTTATTAAAAAATACCTTTTTATAATTTTCTCATACTCCTCATAAGAAGTAAAATTCTGATACTGCTCTCCTTTATCATTAAAATAATTATGGAATGAATTATTTCCAGCAACGGATAGGATATACAACCCTTGCGGATCTAAATGTCCTTTGGCATATTTTATCTCTTCTTCAAAATCTGTATAATTTATAACCCCCAATTCCAAAATAACATCAAATTTTTCATCTTTTTTCTCATTGCCCCTAACAAAAAAAAATGTTTTTTGGGAAGTATTCAATGTTTTTGCCATTTCTATCATTTTTTCCGCCGCATCAATGCCTGTCATCTCTAAAAAATTATCTCCAAGTTTTTTCTCTATTTCCCTTAAAATAATCCCATCAGCGCAACCAATCTCTGAAAGTTTCAGATGGTCCCTTTCGCTGCGATTTTTCACAAGCTTGTTGATCACTATTCTTAATCTTTCTTTAAAAAAAAATTGCGTATAACTCAATATCTTTTTAGGATACCTTTTACCTGAATAAATGGGGCTTTCTTTATTATAAAAATTTTTATCTTTTATCATATCTGAAAAAATTTAAAATTGCTTCAGCTCTCTTCTCCCAAGTATAAGTTTGAACATCTAAAAACGCTTGCTCTGAAATACGATTACCCAGCGCTTCATTATTTAATAGTTTTTGTATAGCATCAGCCAAATTTTCCACGGAATCGGGTTTAACTAAAACTGAATTTTTTACATTTAATATTTCACATATTGAGGGCAAATTAGATGCCGCAATTGGTCGTTTGCTTGCCATATATTCAAACATTTTTAACGGCGATGTGTAATATTTTGAAATTTTTTCTTTGGCGCTATTAGGTAAAACTAATACATCGGCGGCTTTCAACCAAACAGGGATTTCTTTATGCGGTCGTGTTTTAACTAATTTAATATCATTGTGTTTTTCTATTTTCGTCGTATATGCTTTAAAGCAAGGTTCACTCCCCCCCACAATATATATTAAACAATTCTCTTCCAATAATTTCCCTGCTCCAATTAGCGCGTCGACTCCTTTCCATTTATATAAATTTCCTGTATATAAAATTATTTTTTTATCAAGCGGCAAGTTTAATTTATTCCGCGCGTCTTCCTTAGATAAAACTATATTAAATTTTGCAAAGTCAACCCCGTCAGGCGAGACTAAAATTTTTTGGCAAGGAATGCTGTTTCTTTTATATATTTCCTTTAGGGCATCTGTGATAACAATTATTTTGTCAACCTTTTTAACAAACCGCGCGTGCAACCATTGTTTGCTATTTGGCCAATTATGCGCCTCATAAACAACCTTATTCCCTTTAAACTTAAAAACATAGGCTATTTCAGGATTTCTTGTATAAATAATGTCTTCTATATCTATGTCGAATCTTAATAATTTAAAAACAAAATATAAACTTTCAAAGTAAAACCATATTTTTCCTGAATTTTTTAATTTTAAAAAATCATATATTTTAATTTTTTTTATTTTAAAACATTTCTCTAATCCATAAAAAGAAAAAATATCATCCTCTATCTGATTTATCCTTTCAGGAATCACAAGCTCCACAATCTGCCCTAATTTCGCAAATTCTTCGCACATTTTGCATATTTGATAACCATGAGCTTTTTCCGTAGGAATTCTTGCGTTTGCTATATAAATAATTTTCACAAATTATTTTTTAATAAATATTTTTGAAATTTTTATTCTTAAAATTTATCCCACATATTCAGTTAGTCACCATTTTCTCTAAACTAAAAAAATGATGATACGGCGATTCAAATACAATATAATCGTTTTTTATTTCAAAGCCGCTGTTTTCTATTTCTTTTTTTATCCTTTTTAAAGGATATCCTTTTTTCCCTATTTCCCAATAATGCTCTCCATCGAATTTATGTTCTATGGGAAATAAGTTAAATTTATAATTTTTTCTGAATTTTTTAAAATACGGCAATCTAATCTCCAGCGAAAAATATCTGCCCCAGCGCGGAAGGCTTATGATTACATATTTTTTGCTGGCTCTTCTTAATTTGCTTAAGCATTCGTTAAATTTTTCAAAAGGCAGATGTTCTAAAACTTCAAACGCGCAAACAAGGTCATACTTTCTGGTAAGCGAAAAACTTTTAATATTCCCTTCAATATCAGGATTCAAAGAGGGATTGTTGTCTAAAGTCGTATATTCTATATCAGTATTTTTCTTTATATAATCTGCTACTACTCCGTCTCCTATGCCGATTTCTAAAATATTTTCAGGATTCAATTTCAAAATTTCATCAATCTGATGCCAATAACTTGCCCACCGTTCAATGTCTGTATATTTATTAAACGAATATTTTTTCATAGTTCCCTAACTATATCCCTTATAAGTTTCCACAAATTATGATTTTTTCTAATCTCCTCAATCATAACTTTTCTTAATTCTTTTTTACATCCATCGCCGAGATTAACCGCCCATTTAATTTTTTCCGCGAGTTCGTTTTTATCAGATGTATTTAAAATAAGCTCTTTTGGCAAAATATTTTCAAATGCCTTATTATACGCGAATACTAAACAACCGCGCGCCATTGATTCCAAAACCGCTTTATCAGGCCCTCCGGTCGGGCATAAATTTATGCTTAAATCGGCATTGCTATATTCCTCAAAAATTTTTTCGTGAGGTATGCTGCCGGCAAATTCAATATAATCATTTAACTTTTTTTCTTTCGCCAAATTTGTCAATTCGTTAAAAAAAATTTTATCCTTCTCATATATGGGCGCGCCGATAAATTTGAATTTCACATTTCTCATTTTTTCTTTATTTATTAAAATATCCGCCGCCTCAACCGCTAATTTCTGATTTTTAATCGGACTTATCCGTCCGACATAAATAACCTTAAAAAAAGTTTCTTCCTTAATTTTGCAATTTTCATTTTGCATTTGGCATTTCCCTATGTCTATTCCATGTCCCAATATGACTAATTTTTTGCTCTTGAGCCTAAAACCTTCTTTCGTAACTGTAAAAATTTTATCGGCAAATTTTTCCGCAACGCGCAATTTCAAATTCACCGCTTTATGAGCATACCACAATCCTATTTTTTTCCCGAATAATTTCCATAAAGGAGCTCCCAAAATAACATATTCAGAATTCATATGCACAAAAATTATATCATAATTCCGCCTTTCTTTCCATATGTATTTATAAAATCGAAAGATATACAGCAATTTCTTGCCAATTTCTAATTTCCAATTTCCAATTTTTTCTTTTCCCAAAGAAAAGACCGCGACATTCTCCGGCAAATCAAATTCCCCCTTTTCCAAGCAAACTACGGTTACTTTTTCGCAATTTTTTGCAAATTCCAAAATCCAGCCATGGAAAAAACCTAAAACATCATCATCTATATCCACTTTTTGAGTTAAAATCAATAATCCCCCCCCCATAATCCAAATCTACAAATTTTATCCAAATGCTCCGAATACGAAAAATTCGAATTCAGGACTTCGGAAAATTGTAACTGCTCTGGTTGCTTTCAGTGCCATTTGCTTAAAAACCTTTAATCTTAACCGAAAATTTAAATTCCAACGCAAAAAACGAATTTTGTGAATGCAAGCTATTCCTTTAGCAAATGGCACTTTTGGAGCTGCCTGAGCAGTTACGGAAAATTAAAAATGTATTTTAAACGCTTTTTATATTTTTATAAAACCCTTTGTTATTTAAGGGCTGGTGATTATACTCCAGCAATTTTTTTAAGGAGTCTGACTCCTTTTGCGCTTAAATCACCGTCCCTATTTACTTTATTTTAGCAAAAAAATAGCAGATAGTCAAAAATCAGCCGCTAACAACTCCTTCACCCTCTATCCTCCCTATCGCCTCTTTCATATCAACACCTTCTCCCAAAACATCTTTCCATATGTCGCCTATTTTCGAGAGCCGTTTGGCCATATTTGCGATATTATAATCCAAAGGATTAAGCCCCTGTTTTACCTCATCCCAATATAAAGGAGCGGAGACAGGAGCGCCGGGGCGCGGGCGCAAAGAATAAGGCGCGGCCATTGTCTGGGCTCGCTTATTTTGCCCAATGTCAAGATAAACTTTTCCTTTCCTTTCCTCCGGATTTCTTTCCATACTAGTTATTTTCGGCAACTTATTGAAAACAAGAAAATTTATTATCTTGCCGAATTTTTCAACCTGTTCGCAGGTATATTTCGCGCCCATTGGAACATATATGTGAAGCCCTGTCGCACCCGAAGTTTTACAAAAATTTTTAACTTTTAATTTTTCCAATATCTCATGAATAACCAATGCTGTTTTTACAGCATTATCAAATTCTGTTTCCAACGGATCCAAATCAAAAATAAAATAATCCGGCCTGTCTAATGCCTCGTCCAACATCTTCTTTTCTTTCAAGGATAATGAATCAAAATTACCCCGTATATTTTTTGGGATCCGCGAATTCCAAACATTTATCTCTATACATCCTAAATTCGCCAAATAAATCAATGCCTTTTCATCTTGGCAAAGCATATATGTTGTTCTCTCTTTCTGCGATTCAGAATATATTTCGACTGTTTCTATCCAATCAGGAACTAATCCTTTAATATTTTTCTGATAAAAATTCTCTCCATAAATGCCGTCCGGATGACGATGCAAGGACTGCAATCGATCTTTTAAATAAGGCAGGATATAAGGAGAAATTTTTTTGTAATACTGTATTAAATCCATTTTAGTATACTCAGCGGGGGCGGGCATCGCTTCGCTGAAGCTTTCAACGGAGGCTGGTTTACCTCGCCCATATCCTGTATCTTGCGGGACATGGGCGGGCCAATATTTTTTATCAACATTCGTTATAATTTGCGTCTCCCCGTCTATTGTTATTTTTATTGAATTTTTTTTATTAAAAACCGCATTTGATTCCCCTCCGTTATAAGAGCCTGCCTTGAGCTTGTCGAAAGGATGGGTCAGGAAAGGTTCTTCTCCAACCAAACCTAAAAAAACAGGCTGCCGTAAGCGCCCGTCCTTTGTCCATTCCGTAAATTTCACTCTGCATTTGATTTTCGGGTTTACCCATACTGTCGGAATTCGAAAATCCGGAGGATGTTTAAAAGGCGGTTTGTCCATAATGAACGGCTCCATTTTCAGTCTTATATCGGGTATGTTTTTTTCATCAAATCCCGATCCCACATTTCCGATATATTCCAATTCT
>Ga0154643_1008_pt1 | contig 16608 bp, 16 predicted proteins | sample Rifle2008BG13ft_FD_116072 | JGI IMG/M metagenome (GOLD analysis project Ga0154643, IMG submission 116072) | Candidatus Falkowbacteria bacterium RBG_13_39_14
TAAATAGGGTAGTTTAATATATTGTTCTGTTTTTTGATCTTTTGTGTCGGTAGTTTTCATAAACAATTTAAGATGGGAGGTTTTAAAATGGTAGATATTAAAGCTATAAAAGTAGCCTTAAATATTGTAAGGCCAATTGCCGAAAAATTGAAAGATTGTGGGGCAGATAATCATGATTTGCCTGCAGAAAAAGCAATTCCCAAAATAGACCAAAATCTTGCAAGTATGGCGAGAGCAATACTTGAAAGGGAGCTCAATATTGAGCCTGGAGATACAACGAGTTTTTCCTGTAAAGCTAATAAAGCTAAGGATTTAGCGGACACATTTAATATACTAATTCAACTTGCGGAAAGGTTTGTTGCTGAGTATGAGAAAGTTGATTAGTGTCTGGTGATTTTGTTCCTACCGTTACAATGGGCTCCGCAGTTGTTTTCACAAAACTGCGGAGCCGTATTTTTTTTAGGGTACCTACCGTCGCGGACGGTTCAATAGTCTTTAAATTCGAGGGACCTGCCTGCGCAGGCAGGCGAGGATTTAAAGCTGTTGAACCGGAATTTGCGTTGCGGGGCTTAGAAAAGTTTTCGAAAAACTCATGTCGCATATGGGGTTCAACAGCCCCATTTTTTCGCCTGCCTGCGCAGGCAGGTTCCTCAAAAATGGGGACTATTGAACCCTCGAAGCTGGCTTAGATCCATAAGTCATCTAACTCGACAACACTATTATCGCCAAGAATTCTGTTTCGCGCAGAGGAGTAAAACCATTTTTCGGCGCTATCCACATATTCTTTTCTGACAGGGTTTTGGTGAATATATTTTATTTTTTGGTTAAAAAATGGTTGAGTTTTTATAGCTTCCGGATAATTTGTTGATTGCCAGATTTGATTTTGATAACCTTCTTTTTTGTAAAAACTGTTTTTAAACAAAGTTAGTATGTATTTTCTTCGATCGCTTGCGAGTAGTTTATATATTTCTTGAGTAGTATGTTTTTTAAAGTCACTGATTATTTGAGATAACTTATAGCCTTCATCCGCGCAAGCTATCAGATGTATATGGTTAGTCATTATTACATATTCATAGAGTAATAAGCCTTTATTTTTACGGCAATATTTTAAACTCTCAATGATAATATGGAAATATTGGGGTTTGGTAAAAATGTCTATCCATTCAATGGTAGTTATAGTTAAGAAATGCGCTTTATTTTCATTTTCGTTAGAGATTCTTTTTACGGGCATATCCTGCGGACGGTTCAATAGTCTTTAAATTCGAGGGACCTGCCTGCGCAGGCAGGCGAGGATTTAAAGCTGTTGAACCGGAATTTGCGTTGCGGGGTTTAGAAAAGTTTGCGAAAAATTCACGACGCATATGGGGTTCAACAGCCCCATTTTTTCGCCTGCCTGCGCAGGCAGGTTCCTCAAAAATGCGGACTATTGAACCCTCGCAAATCCCCAAAGGGACTATTGAGCCTTCGCTATCGCCTTCGCGCCGCGCTACTCCAATATCCGTATAACCAATTCCTGCCCCCTCGAAAATCTCCCCTGCTTGTCGATCGCTTCGGCGTAAAATCTGTATTCGCCGGCGGAAGGTTTTTCTCCCCACTTAAATTCCAAAGAATCGGATAGTATCTCGTCAGCTCCGCAGGTTTTTATGAGTTCCGGCGCGTTGCTTTCTTTTTGCGCCATAATTTTTATGTTTTGCGCGTTAAAGCGGTCGGAAATTTTTAAAACGAATGTAAGAGGAAATGATGATGCAAAAAAAGAAGCGTTTTGCCGCGGGATTTCAAAGTATGATTTTATCGGTTCTCTTTCCGCCATCAAGTTGATTTGGATGCTTTGTTCGTTGAAATTGCCGACATCATCCGAGGCTTTAACGGTTAGGGTATGGTATCCGTTGGCGGCATTTCTTGAGGGATAGTTTAAGCTGAACGGGTAGTTAAAAGAGCTTTGAATCAAGTTCCCGTCAATATAATAATCCACATGATGAATCCCGCGAGGCGCGCTTGCGTCAATAGCGGCTTCTATGTTTTGAGAACTTACTCTGTCATTATCTTTTGGATGCTTTATGTTTAATATGGGTTTGTTTTCAAGATTATGCAAAAAGCATTTCTCTTCCGGCGGATGCTCCAAAACCAATTCCTTTGTGCTGGTCGCCCAGTTTATAACAGCGTTCTCCCAAGCTTCAAATTGAGAATCCGCCGAAGGATTTTGAGGCCAATCGCCTCTTGGATCGTCTTTCTGAACATAGTATAAAATTGAGTGGACAGTTGCATACGACTTCTCCTCGACATATTCTTTCGGGCAAAAATCGCTCGCTATTTTTCCGGTCACTTTGTCAATTTTTATTTTTTCTTCGTATAGCCCATGGCCGTTAAGCATCACTTTTCCAACCTTATCTTCTTCCGGTTCGTTGAATTGTTCAATAGGAGAATCTTTTTCAGTTCCCAAAACAGCCATCATAAATTCATTCCAAATAGGCGCGGCTATTTTACTTCCGTCCGCCCCTCTTTTCATTTCAGAGTTATCATTATTTCCTACCCATACGCCGGTTGCCAATGAAGGCGTATAACCGATCGTCCATGCGTCTTTATAATCATTGGTGGTCCCTGATTTCGCGCATACGGGGCGGCCTTTCAGGGTAAGTTTTCCATTTGCGCCGAAAATAAAACTTCTCGCGGCATCATCAGATAGCATGTTATTTATCTTTCGCGCGATTTCTGCATCAAGAATTTTTCTTTCCTTTTCCGTGTACTTTTCTATAATATTGCCGTCTTTATCTTCTATTTTTAATATCGCGGCAGTCGGGTGTTGCATGCCTTCACGGGCTAAAACGCCGTAAGCCGCGACATGTTCAAGGAGTTTTACTTCTCCTCCGCCGAGAACTAAAGAAAGTCCAAAACGATCCCTGTCTCCCAGAGTGGTATATCCTAATTTTTCAGCCAAATTTAAAACATTATCCACGCCCGCAAGATATAGAGCTTTTACCGCAGGAATATTTAAAGATCCTTGAAGCGCTTTGCGTACTGTAACAGGTCCGTATTCTTTATTGTCATAATTATGCGGAATATAATCTTTTCCAACGACTTCCTTAGGTTTGAAATTAGTTACGGCATCAAAAAGGACTGTTTCAGTCGTATATCCTTTTTCTAAAAAAGCGGTATAAACAATGGGTTTGAATGATGAGCCCGGTTGTCTTTTTGCCAAAGCGACATTAAAATTTCCTTCTCGTTCAATATCGAAGTAATCTTTTGATCCGACCATTGATAAAATTTGTCCGGTTTTCGGATCAATCGAGACAAGCGCGGCGTTCGACGCGTCGAATTTTTCCGCATTCTCCATCCCGTTGGCGATCGCGTTTTCGGCTTTTTTTTGTTTATCCAAATCCAAGGTGGTATATACTTTCAAGCCTTCTCGTTCCATAAATTCTTCTCCGTATTTTTCAGCCAGAATTTCTTTTATATACATAACAAAATGCGGAGCTATGATGCTTTCCGCGAGGGGCTTAAATTCTAATTCCTCATTTTTTGCAACCTCCGCTTCTTCTTTTGATACATATCCTTCTTCCGCCATTGAATCAAGAATATAACGCTGCCGCTCTATCAATTTATCATGGTGGTTTCCATAAGGGGAGTAGTAGGTCGTGGCGCGAGGAAGACCTGCCAGCGCCGCGGCTTGAGCGAGCGTCAAATCCGCGGCTTTTTTTCCGAAAAACGATTGCGAAGCGGCTTCTATCCCATATACTGTTGAGCCGTATGGGATTTCATTAAGGTACATCTTTAAAATCTCATCTTTAGAAAATTTCTTCTCGATTCTGTAAGATAGAACAAGTTCTTTTAGTTTTCTTGAGTATGTTTTTTCCGAGCTTAATATTGCGTTTTTCACTAATTGTTGCGTTATGGTTGATCCGCCTTGCCCATGAAGGGTCCCCTGCAAGGAGTTTTTTATAAGCGCGCGCATTATTCCTTTCAAATTGAATCCGTGATGGTCGTAGAATGTTCTGTCCTCGGCGGTAATAGTCGCTTGCTTCATATATTCCGGTATTTCGTCAAGCCTTATCATCGTCCTTTTTTCATCTCCGTGTATGTCATAAAGAACTACTTCTCCTGTTCTGTCGTATATTTTTGTGCTTAGCGCGATATCTCGCTCGATCAATTTATCCGCCGTCGGAAGATCTTTTGAGTAATACCAAACAAGCCCCACGAAACACATGGATCCTAAAAGAAATGCAATTAAGCCGAATTTCAGAAAGAATATGAATAATCGCAGTTTGAAACTTCTTTTTTTATTTCGTTTGCGGGAATAAGAACTTCTTGAATATTGATAATTCGGCTGTTGTTTGCGGTCTTTCGCCTGTTTGTATGATAATTGGGGAATGGGCATAAGGGATTTTAGATTTTAGATTTATGATTTTAGATTATATCATTGATGTATTGACCATTAACAGTTAGCTTAATAATAAAAATTGTCTCTTCACGCCACCTGCTTGCCATTCGGTGAAAAAATTCTCGCTGTATATCCAATACAGCTGCGTATTTTTTCACCTCCATGGCGGCGCATCTGGCGCAAATATACAATTTTTATTTTATTAACCCAATTGTTAATGGTCAATAGGTTTGGTTTAAATCTAAAATCTCCAATCTAAAATCTAAAATAACAATGTCGCTCCAATTACTCCCGCCGTTTCTCCGAGTTTTGATTTTACTATTTTTGTATTCGCAAGATTTTTATGCAAAAGATACGGCTTTATGTTATTCATAGCGGTATTCCATAAAAGTTCGACTTCAGAGAGCCCTCCGCCTATGATAATCGCTTCTGGGTCAAATATATTGATTAGATTCGCCAGGCCTAAAGCGAAATAATGGCCGATATGGATAATGCATTTTTGCGCTATTTTTTCTCCTTTTGACGCCATCTCGGCAATCAATTCGCTTTCCGTTCTTTGTCCGGTCGCCTCTTCGTACAGTTTGCTTAAAGCCGTTCCTGACGCGAGGGCTTCAAAATGCCCGTATTTGCCGCACCCGCATATCTTATTTGAAGACGCGTCAATCGCCATATGTCCGAATTCTCCAGCTGTGTTATTCGCGCCTCTATATAATTTTCCGTCAACGATAACCGCGCCCCCGATCCCTGTTCCTATTGTTACGGCTATCATATTTTTATAATTTTTCCCGGCTCCGGATTTTTTTTCCGCCAATCCGAAGCAATGAGCGTCATTATCAATTATTATGCCGATATTGCATTTTCTTTCCAGAGTTTTCGCTAAATACAAGTTTTGAATCAATCCCATGTTCGGGGCTGATATGACAATCCCTCTCTTATAATCTACAGAGCCCGCGAAACCTATCCCGACTTTGTCGAATTTCAATTTTTCTTTATAGCCGTTTATCAGATTCGCAATCTGGCTAACTAAAAAATCATCCCCTTCAATGACGCGGTTTTTCGTTTTTTTGAATTCTTTAATTTTTCCTTTTTCATCGACAACGGCGCTTTTTATGGTTGTCGCGCCGACATCGAGACCCAAAATCATAGAAATTAGAAATTAAGAAATTAGAAATTGCGTAATTATACCAGGCATTTAAGTTTAGCCGCAGAGGTAAATCTGCAAGCAAAATATCTTACTCTTATAATACTCCAAAAAATAGCAAAAATCAATCTTTAGAAAACATCTTTAGAAAACAGAAAACGGCAATTTAGTATTATTACTTCATTGCCGCTTTTCGTTTGTTTGAGAGATTTTCAATAGCGATAGCTATCTCCAGTTCTCTTAAAAATTCATCTTTTTGTTCTGGAACTGCAGTTTTCTTGTCTTGCAGTTCTTTCTCATAATATTCATACATTTCATGAAGATCCATTTTCCCCTCCTTTTAATAAAGCGAGAGTGTCAGGAGCTCTGGAAGCTCCTGACACTGAACATATTTTTCAAGAACGATAGTACTTCGCCGCGTCCTCCGGCGCGACGGGATTTATAACAAGTCCGGAGCCTATTTCAACTCCGGCCCATACACTTCCGCGGGGGGTTATCTTCATATATAAATGCTGGTCCTCGTCGTTTATTACCTGATGAAAATAGAAATTGTACGGCAATCCCAGCGCGCTTATCTTATTTAATATCATTTTTAAAGCTTTGGCAAATGAGAGCCTTTCCTCTTTAGCAAGGCAGGTAATATTATCTATATGGCGGACAGGAATAATCCATGCCTCGTAATTATGCATTGACGCGTAAGGCGCGAACGCTATGACGAATTTATCTTTGTAAATAAGCCGCGGTCCTTTAGCTTCTTTTTTTATCGTATCGCAGTAAACGCATGTCCCTTTGCGGAGTTTGTATTCCTGAACGCGGCGGCTTTTGTCAATCAAATGCGGCGGCAAAAAAGAGGTCGCGAAAATTTGCGAATGAGAATGGATTATCGAAGCGCCGGCTCTTCCTCCGTTATTTTTGAAAATTAAAATATACTCGATTTTTTTGATTTTTTGTATTTCTTTTGTTCTTAAAGCGTAAACTCTAAGAAGCTCGGATATGTGTTCAGGCGGCAGTTCGTCAAGTTCTTTGAAATGCTCCGGAGTTTCCACGATCACTTCCTGCGTTCCGTACGCTTTCGGATTTTTGAGCGTTACCGCGGGAAATATGTTTTTTATTACTTTTATTTTCCAATTTTTTTTCCCGCCGACAGTAAGAAGATCTTTTACTTTATTGATCTGATTCGGGCAAAATGCGCATTCTTCGCTGTCTCGCTGATTTGAGATATGCGCCTTTTCGATTTGATGCGGCCGCTTTTCCCTGATAGGCGCGATTATGACATATTTTTCTTGGATATAGTCTTTTCTTATCTCTGGATTTAGCTTGGACATAGGTAATTTAAGATTAGGTTATGTTGATTTAGTTGCTGTTGAAATAGTCCTCGCGCGTCATTCTGAACGGAGCATAGCGGAGTGAAGAATCCCATGATTCAGCGCATTTTACGAGGGGATTCTTCGCCCTCCTATCGTCGGGCTCAGAATGACGCGACTATTTCAACAGACACTATTTAGAAAATGCAGATCTACGCGCAGATCTTTAACGCAGATCTGCGAAACTAATCTTTTAGAATTGACTGATAGATCTTTAGATAGCTTTTCGCAGAATTCCCCCACGATGAATCGCGGCGCATGCCGTTTAGCATAACTTTTTGCCATGTTTTTTTATTTTTATATAACTTCAACGCTTCATCCAAACATTTCAACATCGCATCAGATGAATATTTTTTAAAAAGAAAGCCGTTAGATTTGCGGTTTTTCTTATGAAGCTTTGTTGTAGAGACGGGGCACTGCCCCGTCTTGTCAGATTGAATTTCTTTTGAGACGCGGCAGTGCCGCGTCTCTACATATTCTTCTACTGTATCCGCAAGCCCGCCGGTTTTTCTCGCGACGGGAACCGCCCCGTACCGCATAGCAATCAATTGCCCCAATCCGCATGGCTCAAATTTCGAGGGCATTAAAAATATATCTGATGCGGCGTAAATAAGTTGGGCTATTTTTATATCAAACGATATCAATGGTCTAAAATTTGCGGGATACTTGCTTTCCAATTCTTTCAATTTTTTTTCATATTCAGGCAAACCTGTCCCAAGAAGAATGAAAAGAGTTTCAGGATGGGTTTTAAAGAGTTTAGGAATCGCCTTGATTACCAAATCAATTCCTTTTTGCGGAGTAAGACGGGATACTAATCCGATTAGGGGAGGGAGAGGCGACGGTTCAATTGTTCCCGCAATTTGCGGGACTGTTGAACCGGAACTTGCGTTGCGGGTTTTTTGAAAGCTTTCGGAAAATTCACGAAGCATACAAGGTTCGACAGCCCCATTTTTTCGTTCCTCAAAAACGGGGACTATCGAACCTTCATCGACCCAAAAACACTCTCCAATCAACTCCTCTTTACATTTTATTTTCCCCGCAAGATCTTTTGTTGAATAATTATATTGTATAAACGGATCGGTTTCCGGATTGAATTTTTCCGTATCTATGCCATTCAGTATACCATATAAATCTTTTTTCCGCATCTTTAAAATATTCTCCAATCCTTCCCCGTATTCTTTAGTTAAAATCTCTTTCGCGTATGTCGGACTTACTGTCGTAACAGCGTCCGCCGATAATATTCCTTGAACCATTTTATTTATGTCGCCGTCTTTGGAATCTTTCGCGAGAGTTTTATTCTTTTTTACGGATAATTTAGCTTTTTCCATGTCTTTTGGCGAAAATTGTCCCTGAAATTCAAGATTATGAATAGTTAAAACAGTTTTTATTTTTTTCCCTATTGTAGAGACGGAGCACTGTGTCCCCGCCAAAGGAACGGGCAGGCGTCCTTTGGCGGATGCCCCGTCTCTACGGGCGAAGTTTCCGCTCATGCTGTTCAACAGTACCGGCATCAGCGCCGTATGGTTATCGTTGCAATGGATTATGTCCGGCTTCCATGGTTTACCTTTTTTCATAAATGGGAGCGTTCCACAGTCACTGCTGGACAGAGGATAGAGGACTGGTTCACCCCCTTTTATAAAGGGGGGTCGCCCCGCAGTATTGCGGGACGGGGGGATTTTTCCATGCGCCGAACTTTGACATTCACCATATGTTAACAGCGCGACTATATCCGCCGCCGCTTTTGAGAAAAATAAAAATTTATCTTTTCCATCATAAACTTTATTCCCGCCGAAGAATTTTTTATTTTCTATAAAATAAACAGGAACTCCGTGAGAAGGAGTCGGACTCCTTAAAGGAGTCCGACTCCGGTTAGAGCCGCCCAATGCCGTCTCATACACATTAACGCTTTCCATCTTCCCATCAAACTCAACCTCAAGATTTTCAATTATTTTTTTTAGCGGATATTTTTCCCCGCCGCATTCAATTGTTTTAGTTCCTCTCCTTGCGAAGGAGAGGTTAGGTGAGGTTGCCGTTTCGCCGCAGTCTCCGCAAGGGACTGCGGCGCGCAGGGAACGCCGCAGTCCTCTTTGAGAGACTGCGGCGGAGCGGTTTAAAGAATGTTTTTTTATATTCCCGTACAAAGGCATCATTATTCTAATATCCACGCCTGATTTTCGCAGAGCTGGCGGAAGAGCGCCGGCTACATCGCCAAGTCCGCCGACTTTCGCGAATGGCGCGACTTCGGCGGAGATGAATAAAATTTTAATTTTTTCTTTTTTAGGCATAAATTGATTGTATTGTTCCATTGTTCCATTGCTCTATTGTTGTACGCGAGAGCATTTCTTTTCGTTGTCGGCAACAATATAACAATATGACAATGTAACAATATATCTCCATTTTACTTCAAATCGCTTTTCCGCGCAAGGAAAGATGGAAATTGGAAATTGGAAATTGCCATTCGGCGTCATTGACTTTTCAGCCTATCGGCTATAAGATAGGAAAAATAATGGAGGTATGATCTTTTTTACAACCTAAAAATTTTAAGCTCGAAATGGGAGAGAGGAGAAGGTTGTGGGCTTTGAAAGAGTAGTAAATTTATTTCCGTATGTTATCGCAGCGCATAGCAACCAGCCTAATGATCAAGATAAAGCCTTTCGGAGATGGGATAATAAAACCCCTTATTTTATTCATCCGATCTGGTGTGCGATGACAGTATTGACCGAAGAAAGTTTGTCTAAAAAACAAAGGATTAATGGGGCACAAGCTGTGTTGTTGCATGATATTTTGGAAGATACTGAATTGCCTTTGCCATCGGATGCCAGTTTTGAAGTGGTCGTACTCGTACAAAATATGACTTTTAAATCTTCAGAGGAAGAAATGGAGCAAATTTGGAATAAGGGCAAATTTGTCCAATTGTTAAAGTTATACGATAAGGTTTCAAATTTACTGGATAGTGGCTGGATGTCGGATGAAAAAAGAATGAGGTATTGCGAATATGTAAAACAATTGACACAAGTTGTACAGAAAAATTTTGGCAATTTGAATATCATTTCAATTGCTCAAGGAATAGTAAATAAAATTTATTCGGAGGTGGGAAAATGACGAATAAAAAAGAGGTTATGAGGAGAATTCTTGAATCGGGAGGAGTGGAAATAAGGGATGTTAATGGAGGTGCAGATCCGTTCCTTTATAGTTCCGGCAATAGAGGACCTGGTTATGTGGACATTAAAGGCCGGGTAGGTTGGGATTCTGTTTTTGAGCCAATGATGGCTTTGTTTGCAGATCATCTTATAGCTCAAAAAATAGAATGTGATTTAATTGTTGGTATGATGACTGGCGGAGCATTGCCCGGGTATAGATTGAAGCAACTTCTATCGGAAAAGATGGGGAGGCGAATTATTTATATATATCAGCGAGGCGCTCGGAAAATAGGTGGTCATCAGGAATTGGATACTGGTGATAGAAATAACTCTTTCATACCAGCCCAATCCAAAACCTTGATTGTAGAGGAGTTGGTGAATTTTGCGGAAACTACAGTCAACGGGGCAACTTATGAAAGAGAAGAAAAAGGGCGTATTGTAACGGATGCAGCAACGGTTCTTTTTTATCAGAATCCGGTAGCAGTCGAAAGGTTGAAAGCACATAATATCAATCTGCATTGGATTATTGGTTTGCGCGATGACCTTTTGCCATTTGCTGTAGATGAAGGTTTTTTTACTAAAAAGATAGTTGACCAGTATTATGAATTTTTAGATAATCCGGAAGTTTGGAATATTAGCCGAGGTTTTCAATTTTTTGAAGGGAGATAACAATGATACCAAAATTTTTTGTTGCTGTAGATGGCGGGGATTATTGCAACACCTATAATAAGCTGGAGAAGATTTCAGCGGTGGGGGGAGACTATGGAATCAAACTGAATTTAGATAATATTCTTACTAATGCAAGTATTATAGAATATGTTGTTAAAAAGACCCAGCGATTCTTATTCGTTGATTTGAAGATGTGGAACGGTTCGAGGACGATGTCAGAGGTGGTAAAACACCTCGCTCTTTGGGGAGCCAATATGGTTAATATGTATGCTCTTGCTGATGATATGCTTGAAGCGCCAGTTGCTATCGCAAAAAAAGCGGGTTTAACAGTACTTGGGGTGACTGTTTTGACCCATTATACTGAAGCTTACTGCCAAAAATTTTATAAAATGACCATGAATGAATTAGTGCGTTTATTGGCAGAGACGGCTTTGAGTAGAGGGTGTGACGGATATATTTTGCCTGGAAATAGTCTTGATGCGGTGCGCGATCTTGGTGGGGAAAAGTTCAACCCAGCGGTGCGTCCTGCATGGTTTAATGATAAGAAGACAAATTTGCAAGAGCAAATTATGGCGCCTGGAGAAGCAATTAAAAAAGGCGCGACTATTGTATCTTGCGGGAGTCCTATATTTGAATCGCCTGATCCTGCTGGAGCGCTTCGCTTGATTCTTGATGAGATTGTAGCAGTTCATTAAAATTTTATCTCTTACAACCACGAACACAACCGAAAGGAGGTGATGTCCGTGGTTTTTTTATTCTCCCACAAATCCACAAATCTCTGCACAAACATACAAATAGGGCGTGTTGCCAAAAGGCATTTTGCGTCATTCTGAGGAGCGAAGCGACGAAGAATCCCCTAATTTTTTGCTTAACCGTGGGGATCCCTCACTCCGCTCTGCTCCGTTCGGGATGACGCGTATGCATTCGGCAACAGTCCCAAATAATGATGGGAGTCGCTGAAGCGCGTCAGAAAGTACGAGCAAGTTGACGAGATTGTGTCGTCGAAAAATCCCCCCTGCCCCTGCCTGCGCAAACAGGTCCCTTTAAGGGGAAACACACCCCAGCCCCTCTCAAGAGGGGAGTAAAAAGGGGACTTTACAAAATTTTTATTTTGGTATATATGGGAAACAATAAATAATAAATTCTAAATAGCAAATCCTAAATAAATACAAAATTCAAAGTTTTTAAATTGCAAATTTTTGAATTTTATATTTTGATATTTAAATTTGTTTAGAATTTAGTATTTGGAATTTTATGAAGGGGGGTGATATGTTATGAACAAATTAAACGCGATGGATTGGATTGCCATTATTTTGGTAATTATCGGCGGCTTAAATTGGGGTCTTGTCGGATTTTTCAAATTTGATTTAGTTGCCGCTTTGTTCGGGGATATGACAGGGCTTTCAAGAGTGGTTTATTCTTTGGTCGGTCTTTCCGCGCTTTATATGGCCGGAATTTCCGCTTTGCTTGTTAGGAAATAGAGAAAAATTTTATAATTCGAGTTATAAAAAATTCGATATATTTGGTGTCAGGAGCTTTTAAAGCTCCTGACACCGACTTTCGCTTATCTTGACATATCCGCCTAATATTGCTACATTTTAGGTAGTCTAAATATTGAATGTTTTCAATATTTTTTTGTTTGTATGAATGAAACGCTAATATTGGCTGTTTAAATCTAAATCAATACGCGCCCGTAGTTCAACGGATAGAACACCAGCCTTCTAAGCTGGTTACGGGGGTTCGACTCCCTCCGGGCGCACTGAAGTTCAACAAAACAAAAAAACAAAAAAACAAAAAATATCGAATCATAAGCAGGTAATCAATGTGGTGGCTATGGTGTAGTGGCAACACAGCAGGTTGTGGTCCTGTTATCTCGGGTTCAATTCCCGATAGCCACCCCAGTTAAAAGAATCTCCGGAGATACCTGCCCGACTGGCGATGCAGTCGTTCAGGCGGGTCTCCAGAGATTTTTTTATACTTGATTTTTTGTGAAAGTGGTGTAGAATGAAAGGTAGTAAAAAGTCAGCAAAGTTTCCGCCAAAGGCGGATCCGCCTTTGGCGGAATAAAGTTCATAAAGTCTGTAAAGTAAAAAATAATTTTGAACTTTTAATTTTTAACCAGTATCTTTATGCCTAAAAAACAGACTACAAATGAAGAATTCAAAGTTTCAGGAGACGATATTGTAAAAAAAGTTAAAGAGTTGATTAAGGAAGGCAACGCGCGTCGGATTATAATAAAGAACGAGAAAGGCGAAACCATGCTGGAAGTGCCTTTGACTCTTGGAGCGGTCGGCGCGGTAATCGCGCCGGTGCTCGCGGCGGTCGGAGCGCTCGTCGCCCTTCTTACGAAGTGCACTATCGTGGTGGAGAGGAAGTGAGAAATTCCTGTTGTTATATTGTTTCATTGTTATATTGCTGCGTCAACGAGAGCAAATAAGTTTAATGCAGACAAAAAGACATTCTTCTACACCCTGAATGTGAGAGTTATTGAACCCTTAATCGTGCATTTACCGAAATAAGAAATAAGGCCATATGGCAACAATATAGCAATATAGCAATATAGCAATATAGCAATTTAACAATAGATTTTATATGAAAAATTTTTTATTTTTTTTAAGTTTATTTTTATTGATTTTAATTACTTCGGGATGCGGAGTGAAAGAGGAGAATATGAATATGGATAATATTTTGGATCAATCAAACGAGTTAATCGAGGCGAGGACAGGTTTGGAAAAAGATATTCCTGCGGGAGATGAAGAAATAGAATTGAATATAAAAGAGCCGTCTTCTTCACTGGAATCGCCGCAGCAGGCTCCTCGCGAAATTCAATTGGAGGATTTGGCAGCGTCTTACAGCGGCGCGGTTATAAAAACGAATTTTGGGGACATCAAAGTGAAGTTTTACATAGCGGAATCTCCGCTCACAGTCAACAATTTTATGAATTTGGCAAAAAAAGGATTTTATGACGGCACTAAATTCCATCGGATCATAAAAGATTTTATGATACAGGGAGGGGATCCGAACAGCAAGGACGATGATTGGTCAAACGACGGCATGGGCGGACCGGGTTATCAATTTCAAGATGAAATTAATTCGCATAAATTAGTCCGCGGAAGCCTTGCCATGGCGAACTCGGGAGCTAATACCAACGGTTCGCAGTTTTTCATAGTTACCGCCGAGGCGACGCCTCATCTTGACGGTAAGCATACGAACTTTGGAGAAGTGGTTGAAGGAATGGCTGTGATAGATAATATTGAGGGCGTTGAAACAAATTCGCAAGATCATCCGTTGGAGGATGTGGTTGTGGAGGGGATAGAGTTGATTGAGAAATAATTAACTGTATAGGAATTTGAATACTCTGCGTCATTCCGAGCCGAGGAACGAGGAGAGGAATCCCCTGGGCGTGAGAGCTGTACAAGGTATAGCGCGCTGATTCAGGGGATCCCTCGTCGCTTCGCTCCTCGGGATGACGCGAGTGCCCATTGCCGTTATGCGCGTAATTTAGAAATTGGAAATTAAAAAATTAAGATATTAAAATACAAAGAAGTATGCCTGCATCCGATTCAACAATCAAAAATATCCTTCGAAAAGATTTGAGATATCTTGCGTTATGGTGCGCGGGACTTGGGCTGTTTTGGGTTGTTTTTTTGTGGGGATTTTGGAAGAAAGGGGTGTTTGCGCTTGGGATTAACGCGAGCGTTTTTTTAGTTTTGACATTTTTCGTTTTTGCGAAAATTTATCATGGGGAAAAACTATTTCAAAAAAAAAACGCCATTTGGCTTGTCCCTATATTTTTTATTATCTTGAGTTTTTTTCTTTATGAAAACCCGTTTATAAAAATTATTAACCTATTTGTTTATCCCGCGGTATTTTTATTTTTTTACGGATACGCCGAGTTCGGAGACGAAGGAAAATTTTTGAGTACCTTGCCGAAGTTTTTGCATATAGATCTTGAATTTTTTGAAAATATCGGCAAAGCGGGATCGGTTTATTTTAATTTTATAATCCCGAAAGAGGATGGCGGCAAGAAAAAAACAAGGAGTATTGTTATCGGCATGCTATTATTTATTTTAATAGCTTTTACGGTTATTATCCCGCTTCTTTCATCCGCGGATAAAATTTTTGGCCAGAGGATGGATTTTATTTATAATTGGTTCAAAGAATTTATAACGACCGAGGGATTCGCCAAATTTGTTTTCTTTTATATTTTCTCGGTAGTATCGCTCGCTTTTTCTATCACATTGATGACAGCTCTGAAACCGGAAGAAAAAACGGAGCGGGCGGAAAAAAAAGTTGATTCGATTGCCGCGGGAATAGTTTTGGGCGGAATATTGGCGTTATATATTTTATTTTTGGCGATACAATTCAATTATCTTTGGGTCGGAAATTTGCCGATTGATTTTAAGGCGACAGAGACTCTAGTCAAAAGCGGATTTTGGCAGTTATTTGTTCTTACTATTTTAAATATCGCCATATTCTTTTTTACATTTCGCAAGACGAATAACTTTGTGCAGAAAATTCTATCTGTCTTCACTGCCGCTTCATTTTTTCTTCTCGCGTCCGCAGGCTACAGAATGGGATTGTATGTTGTTTACTACGGTTTTAGCCACGAGAAATTATACGCCTCATACACGGTTATTTTTTGCGCCGTTTTGCTGGTTTGGCTATTTTCAAGATTTTTTAAAAAAGGCGAAGTTGATATAATAAAATTTGCGGCGTTTTTATTTTTATGGCTATACGGTTTAATCGCAGTTTTCCCTGCGGAACAATTTATTGCCCGAACGAATATCGCGCTCTCAAAATGGGCTGAATCAAGAATCAATTTATACGAGCTTACGATGCTTTCTTCCGATGTTTTAGGATTGGTGAAAAAAGAAAAGAACGGAGCGCTCGCGTATAGTCGGAATCAGGACACTCTTTCTATGGAAGATTCACAGCCTATCGATTGGCAACCGTGGATAGCGCGGCAGGAGGAGAGATTGAAGAATAAAAAATGGTATGAGAGGAGTTTAGAAATTTCCGCCAGAGGCGGATCCGCCTTTGGCGGAAGAAATTTGAAATTAATAAATAGAGCGTATAGGTGACAGTCACCGGATAAGATTTTAGTGTCATCTATAGTGTACTCTATAGGGGTTACTATGGTAACCCCGAAATAAAAAAGCCGTCCCGCAATACTGCGGGGCGGTTTTTTTGAAATCCCCCTCCTTCATGATAACTACTCCTTTCTTTTCCTATTGTTTTTGAATCTCATCCATGCTCCCCATCCGGTAAAAAAGAAGAAATATATTTGGACGAGGAGTGTTGCATATGAGTGTTGCGTAAAACACTCAATTCCGGCTCCAACTTGCACGATCATCATACCGAGAGAAAACAGATAAAATTTTTTGTCAGTTAATTGCCCTCCATTTTTTGAAAACTATGCCCATGCTATCATCTGGGCTGATACCATTACATATAAAATCAGATTCAAAACAGTTACTTTGCCCGCATACGGCAAATCACAAACAACTATTTTTAAAATTTTCATGCCTTTCCTTTCATCTAAAGGTTAAAAAAAATTTCAATGTTCGAATGTGCAATTCTATATTAAAGCATTGATTTTTATTTGTGTCAAATTGGGGAGATGTAACTGCTCACTGAGCATAACGGAAAAAGCGTCATCCTGAGGAGCGAAGCGATGACAGTGCTGCGAATGTCAGTGAGTAGTTACGGGGTATAGTCCCCCCCTTTTTTAAAGGGGGTAGGGGGGATTTTTCCGTGGCGCAATCTTGGGTTATCGTGAACCGTCGGGCGTATCGCTTGCCTTTGGAAAAGCGAAATAGCGCGTCCGAGAGCACGGCGGGAACGAGTAGGTTGTGCCGTCGAAAAATCCCCCCGCCCCGCAAATGCGGGGCGACCCCCTTTGGTAAAGGGGGTAAA
>Ga0154643_1031_pt1 | contig 14344 bp, 10 predicted proteins | sample Rifle2008BG13ft_FD_116072 | JGI IMG/M metagenome (GOLD analysis project Ga0154643, IMG submission 116072) | Candidatus Falkowbacteria bacterium RBG_13_39_14
CGTGCCTGGCCCGCTATAGGGTTTTTATTGTTAATAAAGTATCTTAGCATAAAATAAAATTATTGTCAATAGTCTTCTCATCTTCCCTATTTTCCCATTATTTTAGCGGAAAAATTAGCAAGAATACATAAATTGATTTAGCCAAAGGAAAAACTTTTCCACAAAATAAATTTCTCGATTCCGAGAAATTTTTTTTTATACAAAATCCCTAACAGTAACTGCGCTCACTGTCATTGCGAGGAAATTAAGGGCTAAATCTCTGATTTAGCCCTTAATGGCGAAGCAATCCCATGGCGCGAGAATACTGACACGGGGATTGCTTCGTCACCCCTCTGCAGAGCTCTGCAGAGGGGCTCCTCGCAATGACAGCGCTGCGAACATCAGTGAGCAGTTACCCTTGTCCACATAAGGGACACTATTGCCATCAAGGACTTCCCTACTCCCGCGCCAACAAAAAAACAGCCTACCCGGCTGCTATTTTAAAAATTATATTTTACATTTTTCTCCTCAATCTCTCATAATCTTCAATTGACAACTCAATATCCCGCAAAATCTCCCTCAAAATGTAACTGCTCAGGTTATTTCCAGTGCCATTTGCTTAAAAACTTCTAATTTTACGCAATATTTAAATTCCAGCGCTAAAATTAAATTTTATTGAGGTAACATTTTCTTTTAGCAAATGGCACTTTCCGGGTACCTGAGTAGTTACCTCAAAACTCCTATACTTAAATTCTCATTTCGATGAATCGGAACTGTTGCCGTTTTGCCCGTTTCAGTATTAAAAAAGAAACAATGGCTTCCTTTAACCCGCAATTTCTTAAACCCAAAATAGATTAAAATTTTAACCATCTTCTTCCCTGAAATAATATTCAACTTAGGCATAAAATCTAACGGGCGAAATTGCCGAATTCTAATTGTTGCACCCCGATAAACTCATTCTGCTCGACTTTTTCTTTGAATATATCCCGTTCAACTTCTAAACAAAGCTCAACAACCTCATTAAGCCTCTTATAAAGCTCCGGCAAATTTTTCGCTTGAGTGTAGCAACTCCTAAGCGATGGCACTTTTCCTATATAATACCCGCTCTCATCTTTTTCAATAATCACCGGAAAATGATAAATTTTTTTCGTTGTTCGTCTCATATGTAAATTTCTAGCTTAAACGACTAAATTATCAGCAAAGCTTCCAGATAACATAATGCGCTTCTTTAACATTCGCCTCCGCTTCCGCGAAAGTTTTCCCAAAAGAAGAGATATTATTTAGTTCAGGTATAGTGACCACAACCGCTTTAGAGTCCTTATCAATCTCATATTCAATTTTATACTCGTATTGTTATGACATATTTTTATTTCCTATAATTTATTATACACCAATAATCTAAAAAGTCAAAAGATCCCCCCCATTAGCTAAAATAAGCCAAAAATGCTACGAAATGACACAAAAATGAAACCACTTTACATCTTCAATCTCCTCAACTGCGCGATCTCATCGCGCAAAACAGCCGCTTTTTCAAATTCCAAATTCGAAGACAATTTTTTCATCTCCGCCTCTTTTCTTTTTATCAAATCCGGAATATCTTTAAATTCAAGCGCTTCTAATTTTTCGTACTCATCAGATACTTCCGGTTTCAGCTCATGATCTATAATGGATTTAATTTCCTTTATAATCGTTGCAGGCGTAATATTATGCTTTTTATTATAATCCATCTGCATTTTTCGCCGTCGGTCGGTTTCCTCAAGCGCCCGTTTCATGGAACCAGTGATATTATCCGCGTAAAAAATAACCTGCCCGCGCACATTTCTCGCCGCGCGCCCGATTGTCTGGATTAACGAAGTTTCCGAACGCAAAAATCCTTCTTTATCCGCGTCCAAAATCGCAACCAAAGATACTTCCGGAAGATCCAACCCCTCTCTTAATAAATTTACGCCTACCAGAACCCCGAAATCACCTCGTCTTAAACCGTCTAATAATTTCACCCGCTCGACAGTATTAACCTCGGAATGCAAGTATTCCGCAATTTTTTCCGTTGCAGAGACGCGATTAATCGCGTCTCTACGGCTATCGTTTCTCGCAGACCTTTTCTTTGTACACAAAATTTGTTCATTAAGATATTCTGTCAAATCTTCCGCCATTTTTTTCGTAAGCGTCGTAACCAAAACCCTCTCATTTCTATCCAATCTATCCTTTATTCGTTCTATTAAATCATCTGCTTGACCTTTGATAGGTCTTATAATAACCTCCGGATCAACCAACCCCGTCGGTCGGATTATTTGTTCGACGATGCCCGAACATCCCCCTGTTGGAGGGTTCAATAGTCCCCCATTTTGAGGAACGAAAAATGGGGGCTGTTGAACCCTATTTGCTTTATTGAAAAGCATCCGTGGTTCAACAGCCATCGCCCTCCTTTTGCCTGCCTGCCCGCCTTCGCAGGCAGGCGCAGGCAGGTCAGACTCCGGACTAATGAACCCTCTTGAAACCCCCGCCGCCATCCGCCGCTCATAATCTCCCGGCGTTGCCGATGTGTATATCGCTTGATTTACTTTCGATTCAAATTCCGGAAACTTCAATGGCCTATTATCAAATGCGGATGGCAAACGAAATCCATTCTCCACTAAATTCTTTTTTCTCGAATAGTCGCCGCCATACATGCCGTTTAATTGAGGAACCGTTACATGGGATTCGTCTATCACAAGCAAATAATCCGAAGGAAAATAATCAATTAAAGTAAACGGCGGCTCGCCCGAAGCGCGCCCGGTTAAATGCCTTGAATAATTCTCGATTCCCGCAGAGTATCCTATCTCCCGCATCATCGCAAGATCGAATTTCGTCCGCCTTTCCAATCTTTCATATTCCAAAAGTTTTCCTTCTTTTTCAAACTCTTTTAATCTCTCTTCCAATTCTTTTTCTATATTCTTCAAAGCCAAATCCATCATAGGCTCCGGAACGACAAAATGCCTTGCAGGGTATAGATATATTTTGTCTAATTCTTGCCTTAAATTTCTCGTGATTGCGTCAAATTCCAAAATTTTGCTTATTCTATCATCTGAAAATTCAATTCTATAAACTATTTCCCTTTCAGCCGGCATAATTTCCAAAACATTGCCATGCCAACGGAATTTTCCGCGTGACAAAACCTCGCTCCGCGTAAAATGCATATCAATAAATCTCCTTATTAGCTCTTGTCTATTCCACCTGTCCGCCGTCGTCGTAGAGACGCGATTAATCGCGTCTCTACATTCCAGCATCAACCCCGCCTGTTGATAGCTTTCCGGAGAACCCAAACCGTAAATGCAAGAAACCGAGGCTACTATAATCACATCCTCCCTTGTCATCAAAGCCGCTGTCGCGGCCAACCTCAATCTTTCTATTTCCTGATTTATATCCGCTTCTTTTTCTATATATGTGTCCGTTACCGGAAGATAAGCTTCGGGCTGGTAATAATCGTAATATGAAACGAAATACTCAACCGCGTTGCCAGGAAAAAATGTCCTGAATTCTTGGGTCAATTGCGCTGCCAAAGTTTTATTCGGAGCGATCACCAAAGTCGGTTTTTGAATATTTTCAATCACATTCGCAACAGTAAAAGTTTTTCCTGATCCTGTCACGCCTAAAAGAACCTGGTGCTTTTTCCCCTGCTCCAGTCCATTCGTCAATTTCTCTATAGCCTGCGGCTGATCGCCCTTCGGCCTCATTTTTGTTTTTAGTTTAAATCTCATACATTGTGTGTCAAGCTCCTGTTTTTTTACCCCCTTTCCAAAAGGGGGTCGGCTGCCCGCAGGGCAGACGGGGGAATTTTTCGACGGCACAACTTATCCCAACTCCACCATCCAATCGGACGCGCGCCGTTTTTACCCCCTTTCCAAAAAGGGGTCGGCTGCCCGCAGGGCAGACGGGGGGATTTTTCGATGGCACAACCTATCTCAACTCCACCATCCAATCGGACGCGCGCAATTTCCAATTTCTAATATCACTCTACCAAATTCCCACCACCCCGTCAATCCCAATTTCCCCCTAATCTAAGCGAAATTTTTAACCAACTATTGACATAATAATAATATGTTACGCTTTTTTGATAATTTAAAGTAGCACCTTGAAAATTAAACATTCTGCTATTTGCCCATCTAAAATAATAAACTCTAATAAATTTACAGTTTTAGACGGGCAAGTAGTATCGTTCTTTTTAATTTAGGCATGCTCCGTCTTCACAGGCGGACAAAAGCGTGCCACGGAGTTATCATTCTCCGTTTACCTCAGGAAAGGAGGAAAAAAATGAAAATAAAAAAAATTTATTACAAAAGTACCTCGTGAAGCCAGAGTTACTCAACAAGTATACTATCACGGAAGTCGTCTGCCTGCATTTCGATTCAGACGGCAGTGACGGAGATATCCTGATTTTAGAAAAAAGAAAAACTACTGCGGAACTGATGGAAAAATTCCGCAAGCTTCAAAAACAATATCAGGATGCCGACGAGAATGACAACTGGCCACCTGAAGGGTTGCCGCGGGAGGATATGGTTGAATCCCAAATCCCCAAGGAAACAATCCTATACCACATATATTTCCTTGGGTATTGCAAAGATGCCCCTACGAGAAAAGAGGAATTTTTCAAATTTTTCGACGGGGATATAGAAAAGGATTATTTTTTCTTTCCTTTTCTATGGTAAAAAGCTACTACAACACCGGCGCTTCGCAGAATATCGCGAATGCGCCGGTTTTTTCTTTTTGATGTATTTCCTGTTCGCGCTGGCGAACATAGTTCCTCCCTTAAACGATAAATTTTCACTCGTACTTCATTGACTGCATCGTTAACCTATGTAGGGTCCCTGGTGATTTTTACCGCAAATTGGCCTGCCTATGCGTCGCAGAGGTGACTAGTCACCTCGAAATAAAAGAACAAAATTATGCAAATCCCTAAAGTTAGAGAAAAATTAAAACCAGAGATTGCTTTGTCGGCCTGCCTGCGCAGGCAGGTGACTGTCACCGACAAAATTACTAATATTTCAACAGTAACTACTTAGTTACTGTTAAAATAGTGGTTTTTGTAGAGACGGAGCACTGCTCCGTCTCCTAAATAAAGGCTTAATTTACACATTAGACGGGGCAATGCCCCGTCTCTACAACAGAATTTATTTACTATTTCAACAGACACTAATTACTACTGATTTCGTGATTCATTGATTTATTGATTTTGTGATTTTGCGACCTGCGACGGTTGACACAAATGAATTTTATGCTTATCCTATATGTATCTACTGAATTCGTCTAAATTTACAAAGTTTTACCTGTTTAATACGGGGAATTTAAGCTCCACAGCTTAACACGGATGGACACTAATTTGAAACGGATTTACACGGAGCGCGGATAACTTGCTTTTTTGTTTTTTTGCTTTATTGTTTTCTTGAACATAATCCACGCGGAGAGGGCGCGGAAATTTTTATTTTCCCCGCAAATCTACAAATCTCTTAACCAATAATACAAATTTGATTTTTCTCTTTTTTTAAAAAATAATTTTTCCAATTTGTTGATTTGCCCGCCCGCCTGAATGCCATTTACGAAATAATGGGAACTATACTAAAACGGTTGAACTGATTAAGATTATATTTATTTTTTATAGCAGGCATTCGGGCAGGTAAAGGATTTGTTGATTTGTGGGTTTGTAAATTTGTGAAGAGATTTGTTGATTTGCGGGCAAAATTAAATGTATTATGCAAAATACTAATATCATAGACAAAATAAAAGAAGCGGAAAATCTTGCGGAAAAGCGCATTGAGCAAGCGCGGCGGGAAGGGGCGGAAAAACTGAATTCGATAAAACATGAAAAGGAAAAATACTTGAATGAACTCGAAAAAAATCTTGAGCCTAAAATTAAATCATTGAAAGAAGAAACCGAAAAAAATATCCAGGGCGCTAAAATGATGCATACAAAGGAACTGGAACGGAAACTTTCGGAACTTGATAAAATTTCTTCCGAAAAAATAGACACAGCCGTTGATTTTGTAATAAACAAATTAACACGAATGGAAAACGAATAAACACTAATCACGAATATCGCAATTAGTGAAATCGCCTAATTCGTGATGTAACTGCTCGCTATCGTCGAAGAATTTTTTGTTAGGCGCGGTTTTTAAACCGCGCATTGCGAATTTTATTCTTCAATTGGCAGGGTTTTAAAACCCTGCCGGCGAGAGGATTTTTATTATAACGATCGGGTATAAATACCCGACCTAACATCTCCTTATGCGAAAGTTAGTGAGCAGTTACTTCGTGATTCGTGCGGATTAGGCATCGCGCCAAAATAAGTTTTACAAGTTGCGCCCAGACCTGCCTGCCGCGCAGGCGGGCGCAGGCAGGTTTGTGTCAGATTTGTACGATACGATTAAGCAAAATTTTCACCGTAGCCTAAGCTACTATATCATTTATTTAATTTTTGTGTATATCTTTCATGTGTCCCGCCGCAGTCTCCGTAAGGGACTGCGGCGCGCGCGAGGGAACGCCGCAGTCCTCTGCGAGAGACTGCGGCGGAGCATATTTTGCGTATACATAAAAATTAAATAAACAGCATACTACGGTGAAAATTTTGCGATTGAGTATCGGGCAAAGATGGCGTAAAGATGGGATGCAAAATGTGAAAGTTATTTTGGCGCGATGCCTTAGTTCCAAATTAGTGAAAATTCGTTTAATATGATAAAAGAAATCGCAAAAATCAACATAGCAGGCGAAAAGAGCCTTTTTGATAAAGTAATGGAAACATTGCATTCTTTGGGTAATGTTGAAATCGCGCAAACTAAGGAGGCATCGCAAATGCGGGGCGTTTCTGCAACAGATGAATATGCGGAAAAACTGTCGAAAATCTCCTATAAAATAGCTCAAGCGAATTTCGCGGTAAAGTTTTTGGAAAGAGAAAAAATAAAATTGAAAAAGGAAAGGAAAAAAAGCGCGAAAACTTCTTTGCGGGAAATGATTTTAAAGCCGAAAATCAAAATAACAGGAGAAGGTTTGAATGAATTGATTAAGAGCTATAATTGGGAGGAAATCGTGGCTGAATGCGAAAAAATAGAAGAAAATATAAATAATGCGGAAAATACCGTTAAAATGCTTGAAGAAAAAATAAGCGAACTTATGAAATGGAAAGGATTGACTGTCTCATCCCGCGATCTTGAGGAAACCCGAAGCACAAAAACATTTTTGAGCGAAGTAACTTCAAATACTTATGAAAAACTGAATTTGATATTATCATCATATCCGCTTGCGGCATTCTCGAAAGCAAAAAAAAATCCTAAAACCGTTTTTATTTTAATCACTTGCAATAAAGAAATCGAAAAGCCTCTCCTTGAACATTTGAATAAGAACAATGTATCAAAAATTGAAATTCCAAATCTTGAAAATACGCCGGAAGGAGAAATCAATAAACTCCGCGCGATGATAAAAAAAGAGGAAGAAAAAATAAAAAAAGAAACGGAAGAAATAAAAAAACTTATCAAAGAAGAAGAAAAGATAAAAATAATTTCTGATTGGCTGAATTGGGGAAAAATAAAACTTGAGATATCTCTCCGCGCTTTGAAAACAGATTATGTTTTTTATATAACCGCATGGACAGCGAAAGACAGTTTGAATAATGTAAGGAAACAAATCAAAGCTGTGTCTGAAAAAATTTTAATCCAAGAGGAAGAAATAAAAGAGGATAGCTCTCAAATCCCTGTGATTTATAAAAACAAAAATCTTGCGGAACCTTTTGAAATGGTAACGGAAATGTACGGAGCGCCTTTATATAACGAGCCTGATCCTACTCCATATTTAGCGCCATTTTTTATTCTCTTCTTCGCGCTTGCGATAACTGACGCAATGTACGGAATCGTTTTGGCCGTCTTGGCATGGGGCGCGATTAAATTCTTGAAAATACCTAAGGAAAATCAAAAGCTCTTCCGAATAATGCTTTACGGCGGAATAACTACTTTTATTGTCGGCGCTCTTTTCGGCGGATGGTTCGGGCTTGTATTGGAAGAACTGCCTCCGGCGATAGGAATCCCTCTTATAAAAATAAGAATGATAAATCCGATGACTGATACGATGAAATTTTTGATATTCACTTTTATCTTGGGGATAATACAGATAATCGCAGGGATTTCCGTCGGGATGTATTGGAAAATCAAGCATGGGAAAATTCTTGAAGGAATAGCGGATAACGGATTTTGGATTCTACTTCTTTTAAGCCTTTCAGGATGGGCGGCGACATCCTCAATGCCCGCAGGGATATATTTCAAAATAGCATCAGCCATTTCCGCCGGACTCCTTATAGCAACCCAAGGAAGGGACGCAAACAATATTATTATGAAAGCTTTGAAAGGTATATTAAGTTTGTATAATATAACGGCTTATTTTTCGGATATGCTTTCCTATTCAAGGCTTTTAGCGCTAGGGCTTGCGACAGGAATTATCGCCATGGTCGTGAATATTATTGCGGGAATAACTTCAAATATGATACCATATATAGGATGGTTGGTTGCGGTTATTGTTTTAATAGCAGGCCATTTGTTCAATATCGGAATAAATGTGCTTGGCGCTTATATCCATTCAAGCCGCCTCCAATATGTCGAGTTTTTCCCGAAATTCATGGAAGGCGGCGGCAAATCTTTCCAGCCCTTCAAGCGCGTGAGCAGGTATGTTAAAATTGTGAATTAATTAATTGTCATATTGCTATATTGCTATATTGTTATGTTGCGCTGTGAAGGCAACTCAACTATAGTTGCTCTCGTTGCGAAACAATATATACTAATTTGCTAAACTAAACCATATTTATAAATTTGAAGCAGTCTCTTAGTTCCTCTCCTTTAAAAGGAGAGGTCAGGTGAGGTTTCCTAATTTGAATAGCAATTTAGTATAACAATAGAACAATGGAACAATAGAATATTTTATGAATCTAGGAATTATTTTCGCGATTTCAGGCGCAGTAATTGCAGTAATCATGGCTGGGATCGGATCCATTTTCGGAGTAAAGCTAATCGGTGAAATCGGAGCCGGAGTTATTTCCGAAGATCCCGAAAAATTCGGCAAAATCCTTCTTTTGGAAGCTTTGCCCGGAACGCAGGGAATTTACGGTTTCTTAACGGCAATTATGGTTATGTTAAAAGTCGGATTGCTTGGAGGAGAAGTTGTTGTTTCAACTTCAGTCGGCATTCAGCTTCTATTGGCATGCCTTCCTATCTGCTTCACAGGACTTTTTTCAGCTTTAATGCAAGCAAAAGTAGGCGCCGCTGGCGTTAACATTGTCGCGAAACAGCCGGCAGCTTCCGGAAAAGCTTTGGTGCTGGCCGCTATGGTTGAAACTTACGCAGTTTTGGGACTTTTAGCCAGCGTGCTTTTGATAAACGGAATAAAATTATAAAGATACAATAACCTCTCTATAAAATTGTTACAAAATCCAAATTGTTCCAAAGTATTCCCCGCCTGCTTGAATGCCCTTTCCGTAACTTGTGCTTTCTAAAGGAATAATTGCCAATTTGCCGCGGCAATCTTCTAAGAGGCAAGCAATCGGGCAGGCAATTCAATGTCAAAATCAAAATTTTAGCCCATTTGAAATTTGGATTTGATTTGGAATAATTTGAACTTTGATATTTGAATTTTTCTGATTTTTGGTGTTTGTATCTTGGTTATTGGTTATTTTTTTTAATATATTTGAACGAAATCTCTACTATGCCCCTATACGATATTATAAAAACAATTGAAGAAAGCGCGAACGCGAAAATATCCGAAATAAATAAAGAATTTGATGAAAAAATAAACAGCCTTATTGAGGAATATAACGGGAAGATTTCGAAAAAGGAATCTGAATTTTTGAATTCGGCAAAAAATGAGATTAAAACGCAAGTCAAAAAAGAGAAATTTTTGCTTAATACGCAAGAGGCGAAAATTATATTGGAAAAAAGATGGAGTCTGATAGATAAAGTATATGGCAAAGTTTTGGACAAATTGGCGGCAATGGACAGCGAAGAAAAAGAAAAATTTTTTCACGGCTTGCTGAAAAACTGCCCCGCGAAAGGAAATATTATCGCGCCTCAAAATGACAAAAAAATACTCGAAAAAATTAAAGGCGACGGGCAAACTATTGCGGAAACGAATCGTTCCTCAAAAGGCGGATTCATATTTGAAGGAGAAAAAGCGCGTATTGATAATTCTTTCGAGAATATAATCGCCTCAATTCAAGAAGAAACGGAAGTTGAGGTTGGGAAAATCCTTTTCGGTCAGAATTAAGAATTAAAAGGTTATTCAATATTTGCAGGTGTGAGCCAGTAGCAATATAAAATTAGAAATTAAAAAATTGGAAATTAGCTGTAAGATTTCGAAATACCCGCGAATTTTGAAAATAATTTCTAATTTCCAATTTCTAATTTCTTATTAAAAAAGCGACACAGTTAAAATAATCTAAAACTCAATTTTTTTCTCATTTAGTTATGAGTTATGCATACATCAGCGGTGTAATAAAATACAAAGAGCGGGAATTATTAAATCCCACGGATATTGAACGAATGGCAGACGCAAAAGATGCAGAAACGGCTTTCCGCGTTTTTAACGATACGGATTATGCCGACAATCTTTTGAATGTGGATGCGGAAAATTTCCAGGAAGCTTTGGATGATGATTTGAGGCAAGTGAAAGAACTCTTTGAAAAGCATCTGGACAAAGAACTTATCAAATTTTTATTCATAAGGCATGACGGGCATAACATTAAATTGCTATTCAAATCAAAATATATAGGCAAAAATTTGGATGGATATTTGTCAAAATCGGGGATAGAGGATCCGCAGAAGATAAAAGAATATATAGCTAACGAAGGCATGCCTCCCAAAGGAGCCAGCCCCCGATCCAACGATTGCAAATTCGACCGCAACATAAAACATGTAATCGATAAAACAAAGGAATTTATCGGAAACCGCCCTTTTCCCCATCGAATCGATTATATAGTGGACAGAGAAATTTTTCATATCTTGCGTCATATTTCAAAAAATTTGAAAAATAAATTTCTTCTAAATCTCACGGGACTGCAAATAGATCTTACTAATTTGAAAGTGCTTCTTCGCAGTAAAATAACGGGCAAACCTTGCGAATTTGTTGAAAAAAAATTTATAAAATACGGAAACATTGATATAAATGAATTAAAAAATTTATATAATAAAAACTTAAAAAATTCCATTGAATTTTTCATGAAACATTTTAATGATAAAGAATTAACCCAGGTTTTTAAAATTTTTTTAGAAAATAACAACAATTTTTGGAAAATAGAGAAAGCCATCGAAAATCTTGAGATGGGCTATATCAGAAAAACAAGATTTATCGCCTACGGTCCGGAAATTCCGGTCGGATATTATTACGCTAAAAGAGGCGCTATGAGAAATATCCGGACTATTATGACCGGAAAGCTGAATAACATAGGAAGCGAGGAGATAAAGGAGAGGTTGAGGGAGTTGTATTAACCCACAAATCAACAAATCTCTGCACAAATCTACAAATATCATTTAACTAAGGATAGCGCTAATTTGTAAATTCGTGAAAGGATTTGTGGATTTGTGGGAGATAATTTGTATTTATGAAAATCGCAATAATTGGAAATCATAATGTCATCTTAGGGTTTAAGGCATTGGGCGTTGACGCTTTTTCTGTTGAAAATAAATCGGAAGCGGAGAGAGCTGTTGATGAGATAAAACAAAAAAATAATTATGGGATTGTTTTTATAACCGAAGATTTCATGGATAAAGCGAAAGAAAAACTTGAAGAGCTGAAAAAAGACGCGCTTCCCGCGATAGTGCCGATCCCTTCCCATATTAAAACAGGCGCAGGTCTTAGGAATCTTAAGAAAATAGTTGAGAGAGCGGTTGGATCTGATATACTATTTAAGTAAATTCAAACATTAGCATTCTGAGGAGCGAAGCGACGAAGAATCCCCTTGTTAGCAAGGCATGTCTTCGTCCCATTTCTCGCGCCAAGGGATTCTTCATCCCGCAAGCGGGATTCAGAATGACGCATAAACATTCAAATTATGACTAACCAATCTAACGGAATTATCACCAAAGTCTCCGGTCCGCTCGTTGTAGCCGAGGGAATGAATAAAGCGAAAATGTTTGAAGTCGTTCGCGTATCAGAAAAAAAACTGATCGGAGAAATAATCGAACTTAAAGGGGACAAAGCTTCAATCCAAGTTTATGAAGATACATCCGGACTCGGCCCGGGAGAACCTGTTTATCTTACAGGAGAACTTCTGAAAGTCGAACTCGGTCCAGGGCTTCTTACTTCGATTTACGACGGGATACAGCGACCTTTGGCGGAAATTGCCAAAGTTGCGGGAGAATATATCACGAGAGGCATTGATGTGCCCGGGCTTGACCAAACAAAAAAATGGAACTTCCGTCCTGTAATGGGCAAGGGAGATAAGGTAAAATCCGGCGATATAATAGGAGAAGTTGCGGAAACATCCCTTATAACCCACAAAATCATGGCGCCTTTCGGGATATCCGGAGAAATATCCGAAATTAAAAGCGGCAATTTTACTATAAATGATACAGTGGCGCAAATTGTAGAGACGGGGCAGTGCCCCGTCTCATCCGCGGAAAGTAAAAAAAGTAAAACTCATAATATTACAATGAAACAAGTATGGCCTATAAGACAGCCTCGTCCAGTAAAAAGAAAACTAGTTCCGACTGAACCGCTCGTTAGCGGACAAAGGATAATCGATACTTTTTTCCCTATCGTTAAAGGCGGAACCGGATGCGTTCCTGGTCCTTTCGGAAGCGGAAAAACAGTTGTCCAGCACCAGCTCGCAAAATGGGCAGACGCGGATATAATCGTTTTTATCGGCTGCGGAGAAAGAGGGAATGAAATGACTGATGTGCTGATGGAATTTCCGGAGCTTAAAGATCCCGCATCAGGAAAGCCTTTGATGGAAAGAACTATTTTAATTGCCAATACTTCAAATATGCCTGTTGCGGCCAGAGAAGCATCTGTTTATACCGGAATAACTTTAGCGGAATATTTTAGGGATATGGGATATAAAGTCGCGCTGATGGCGGACTCCACTTCAAGATGGGCAGAGGCTCTTCGCGAGATGTCCGGGCGATTGGAAGAAATGCCCGGCGAGGAAGGTTATCCCGCTTATCTCGGATCAAGAACGGCGTCATTTTATGAAAGAGCAGGTCTCGTAAAATGCCTCGGCGGCGGCGACAGAGAGGGTTCTTTAACGGTTATCGGCGCAGTTTCTCCTCCCGGAGGAGATTTATCCGAACCGGTAACGCAAAATACATTGCGCGTCACAAAAGTTTTCTGGGGACTGGATTCGCAACTTGCGTACAGAAGGCACTTCCCGGCAATTAACTGGCTGAACAGTTATTCATTGTATCTTGAGTCAATAGACCCGTATCTTAAAGAACATGCGGGAACTGATTTCCCGGCTCTTCGGGATGAGGCGATGAAACTTTTGCAGCAGGAAGCAAAACTTGAAGAAATCGTGCGACTGGTGGGCATTGACGCATTAAGCGAAAAAGAACAGCTTGTACTTGATACAACAAAAACAATCCGCGAAGACTTTTTGCATCAAAACGCGTTTGACGATATAGATACTTATACCTCTCTAAAAAAACAGTATTGGATGCTTAAAATAATTTTATTGTTCCACCATAAAGCGAGCGAGGCGATTGAAAACGGAGTTCCTCTTAAGGATTTAACATCTCTTCCGATAAAAAATAAAATCGCGCGGAATAAAATGATATCCGAAAACGCGCTGGAAGAGTTTAAGAAAATGGAAGAAGAAGTTGTGGAGGAGATTGAAGGATTGGGGAAGTAATGCTCAATTGTTGTAACTACTCAGGCAGTCCGACAGTGCCAGGCACTTAACAACCACATTTCAGCGAAAAAATTATGTTTTTAGGAAAAAATTAGTTTTACCGAATTGACTTTATCCGTTTAGTGCATGGCACTAACACTGCTTTTTTCAGAGCGCCTGAGCAGTTACCAATTGTTAAATTGCTCAATTGTTAAATGATATGACTAAACTAAAAATCTTAATTCAAGGATATGTAAGAGAAGAAGGAGATGAGGAATTCGCCAGTTCCACTTCTGTATTGATTCAGACCGACGGAAAAAATATTATAGTTGATCCTGGGATGAACAGAAAGCTGTTGATTGATTCTTTGGCTAAAGAAAATTTATCAGCGGATAATATTAATTTCGTAATATTAACGCATCATCATCCGGATCATGCTCTGCTTGCGGGAATTTTTGAGAAAGCAGAAATTTTAGATAATGACTTTATCTATTCATGGGATGGAAAGATATTAGAGCGCGAAGATTGGGCGACTGC
>Ga0154643_1035_pt3 | contig 13891 bp, 7 predicted proteins | sample Rifle2008BG13ft_FD_116072 | JGI IMG/M metagenome (GOLD analysis project Ga0154643, IMG submission 116072) | Candidatus Falkowbacteria bacterium RBG_13_39_14
TGCGCCAGATTTGCTTTTGAAAAATTCACCCCGCACCTTTTAGGCGAAATTGTAAGCAATAAAATATTTATCAATTTCGCAGTAGATGAAAATTATTTTATCGCCTAAAAGGTGCGGGGTAAAAAGAATAGCAAGCTATTTTGAGAATTTTTCAACAAGTAAAGATGGCGTGAACCTGCCTGCGCAGGCAGGTATGAGATGAAATTGTTCAAGTTATTTTGTTACAGTGCCTTAGTGCCTGGCACTGACACTGCCTTTTTTCAGAGCACCTGAGCAGTTACAAAATTTAATAATTGGAAATTTTATTAGGTTCATCCCTCACCTATTAATATGAATTGCAATAAACTTTGGGAATGCTTAAAATTTTATTTAGCAAGTATGACGAATTTGTTTGGCAATATAGGTGAAGGGATAAATTAGAAATTAGGTGAATTAGGTGAATTTACTAAATGGCAAATTAGAAATTCCTATCTTTAAAACAGAATTATATTTAGAATCGTCTTGAAAATTTATACACTAAAAGCTCCTCGCTGGAAAAAGGCGTTTCTACCACCGGGCTATCCTTCAAGGATTCGCGGCATGATCAGGTATTAGCCAATCAACCGCGCCTTGCAAGGCATGTACCCTTGGGTTAAATCCTCGTCCATTCAGCCTGAAAGCGAAATGGAAATACCGGATTCCCTTGCGCCATTGCTTGATCCCAATTCCAGTCAAGGAGCATTATGGTATTATAGCACCGCAAAAAATCTATGTAAAGCCTTGACATTTCTTATTATTCGTGTATTGATTGTTTGTTCGCGCATGCCCGAATTCACCTCCTTTTTAAAGGGGGTCGGCTGCCGTAAGGCAGACGGGGGGAAGGGTGGTTTACCCCCTTTCCAAAAGGGGGTCGGCTGCCGTAAGGCAGACGGGGGGATTTTTCGACGGCACAGCTTTTAAATCCCGCCATGCTCTCTGACGCGCTTATACATCCCACCCCTCAAACGGGGAACTAAAACAAAAACCATTTTAAGAAGGAGAACTCCATGCAACACAAAAAATCATTTGTAACCGCAATAGTTATCAGTTTCATTTTGTTGTTTTTAAGTATTTTATCTTATCGCAGAACCGCGGAAATTACAAAAGCGGAAATTACAAAACAGGATAATTGCCCTGGATATTATCTTGAGAAATTCTTGCGAGCACAAATAAATCCTTTCGGAACGCCCGTTTACCCTCTCATCCCCTTCTTCCTAAGTAGCCGATGATAAGTTACAGCAAACCGATGTGCCTCGCTCATAATATGCGCGATTAGTTTTTTGTCTATCTGATTTTCCCCCTTTTCCAAAGAGCCTGCCCTGAGCTTGTCGAAGGGGGGATTCAGGGGGATTTTTCCATCCGCAAAATACAAATCCAATTTTTTCCTCGTCGGCCCTTTCGCGACCCCGATAATGGGGATGTTTTCCGCAAAAGACGGAGCATGCTCCGTCTCTACAACAGCTCGAGCTCGCCCCACAACCTCCGCCGCCGCGTTTACCTGCGCCTTTCCGCCGTCAATTAAAATAAGATCAGGCATAGGCCACTCCTGATGTTTAAATCTGCGCTCCAAAACCTCGCGAAGCATCCCCACATCATTCGCTTCCTGAACAGTTCTTATTTTAAATCTTCGGTACTCATCTTTGGCAACTTCCCCATCCATAAAAACAACCATGCTCCCAACCGCGTATTTCCCGGATATGTTCGAAATGTCATACGCTTCTATTCGGCTCCCTCGGGTTATCCCCTTTTCCAAAGAGCCTGCCACCACACCAAATTTTTGGTGTGTGTGGCCTGCCCTGCCTGCCCCCTCCAATTCGGCGGGCAAGCGCCGTATTGGAGGGAGCTTGTCGAAGGGGGGTCGTCCCGCATTTACTGCGGGGCGGGGGATAGGCCTGCCTGCGCCCCGCCTGCGCGGGCAGGAGGCAGAGGGTGGTTTACCCCCTTTCCCAAAGGGGGTCGGCTGCCCGCAGGGCAGACGGGGGATAGGGGGTGGGTTTACCCCCTTTTTCAAAGGGGGTCGATTTGCGTTAGCAAATCGGGGGGATTTTTCCGCGCGTAAACCTTCCTCGCTTTCCACAGCTTTCGCGCGTATCTCCCTACTACCCCTTCTTTCATCTCTCGCCCCAACTTTTTCGATATTTCCAATTCCTACCACGGAAAAATCCCCTGCCTGCGCCTGCCTGCGCAGGCAGGCAGGCAGGCCCCTTACTCCCCTTTGAGAAAGGGGGGAACTAACATCCATAACCAACGCCACATCCTGCACATGCCGCAAAGCGAAAATCTTATCCCTCGCCTTTGCCGCTTCCTCATAAAGCGCAGCATCTGCCAGCTTTTTCATCTCCCGCTCCAAATCCCTGACAACCCCTTTCTTCTTCCCTTTTAGCACTGCTTCAATCCGTTTAATATTTTTAATATAATCTTCCCTGCTTATAGCGCCGGCGTAAGGACCCGGGCATAACCCAATATGAAAATCAAGGCATTTTTTCTCGCTTTTCTCTTTGGACGAATGAAACGGAAAAATTTTCTTTAAAATTTTTATAGCCTCGCGGGCGAATTTCGCGGAAGTGTACGGCCCGTATGTCTTTTTTATTTTCACATCCATCTTGTCAGTCGGTCTCGAAACTAAAACTCGCGGAAACTCCTCTTCTGTTATAACAATATTGCAAAACGATTTATCATCTTTCGCGCGAACATTATACAGAGGCTGAAATTTTTTTATCTCATTCGCCTCTAGAATCAATGCCTCCAAAACCGAATCCGTTTTTTTAATTTTCACATCCGCGATTTTATTAACTAACATTTGAGTCTTTGCGCTCCCCCCCGTTCTTGTAGAGCCAGGGCATGCCCCGTCTCTACTAAGGGAGGTTACAAAAAAATACGAACCCACCCGCGCCCGCAAAGACGCAGCCTTTCCTATGTATAATAATTTCCCATCCTTATCATAAAAATAATAAACACCCGGTTCTTTCGGAAGCTGTTGTATTTTATTTTTTAAATTTTTTTGCATATCCTAAACAATTATAATTTTTACAATTCACTTTATAACACACCCTAAAGGATATCAAATTTCAAAGCTCAAATTATTCCCCGCCTGCTTGAGTGCCCTTTCTTAAATTTATGCTTTCTAAGAAAATAATTATGATTTTGACATGTTAATTTTCTAAAAGGCAAGCAATCGGGCAGGCAAATCAAATCCAAATTATGAATGACAAAAAATCGTGAAAACTTTGAATTTTGAGCTTGATTTGGCATTAATTTGGAACAATTTAAAATTTGAAATAATTTTTTATTATTGTATCTTTCTCCTCAATTTCTCAATTACCACCGAATTACTACTAAATTAAGCCTTCGGCACATAGTACGCGCGTCATCCCGCGTTTCCTGTCGCGTCATCCTGAACCCCGCTTTGCGGGGTGAAGGATCCCCTGAATCAGCGCGCTATACCTTGTCCATCTCTCGCGCCATGGGATTCTTCGTCCCGCAAGCGGGACTCAGAATGACGCGGAATTTTGAAATTCCTGTACGGTAAATTACTACTAAAATTAGATAAACACATAATGAGCGCAGGAGTCCCGCACTCCGTCCCGTCAGTCGCGACTGACCGGACGGAGTGCGGGACTCCGTCAAGCTTTCCAGCCAAAAAAATTGCCAAAAAAATTCCTGTACGATAAATTACTATTAATTTCTATTCCCCAACACTCCCCGTAGAAATTTCCCCGTATAACTATTCTCATACTTCGCAACTTCCTCCGGCGCGCCGCAAGCCACAACTCGCCCGCCGCCGTCCCCGCCCTCCGGCCCCAGATCAATAATCCAATCCGCTTGTTTTATAACATCCATATTATGCTCGATAACTATGACGGAATTCCCCGCGTCAACAAGCCTCTGCAATACCGCGAGCAATTTGTTTATGTCGTCGAAATGCAATCCGGTTGTCGGCTCATCCAAAATGTATAAAGTTTTTCCGGTCGCTCTCTTCGACAATTCCGATGCCAACTTGATGCGCTGCGCTTCTCCGCCCGAGAGCGTTGTCGCCGCCTGCCCGAGTCTGATATAACCAAGCCCGACATCATGCAAAGTTTTCAACTTATCGCCTATTTGCGGTATGTCGGCGAAAAATGACATAGCTTCTTCAACAGACATCTCCAAAACCTCGGCAATATTTTTTCCTTTATATCTAATATCAAGCGTTTCCCGATTATATCTTTTTCCTTTGCAAACATCGCAGGGTATGTAAACATCCGGCATAAATTGCATCTCAATCCGCAAAAAACCGTCGCCTTGGCAATTATCGCATCTCCCGCCCGAGATATTGAAACTGAATCTGCCTGGACCGTACCCGCGAGCGCGGGATAATTTCGTTTTCGAGAACAGTTCTCTGATCGGAGTAAAGAACCCGACATAAGTCGCGGGGTTTGATCTTGGCGTCCGTCCGATAGGCGATTGATCAATGTCAATAACTTTGTCTAAATATTCCATTCCTTTTATCTCTTTATACGACCCTGGTTTTTCCATGATCCTTTGATATTTTCTCGCGAGCGCTTTATATAAAATATCCGCAACCAAAGAGGACTTCCCCGAACCAGAAACTCCGGTAACGCAAGTTAGAGTTTTTAAGGGAAACTCAACCTTTATATTTTTAAGATTATGTTCAGCCGCGCCGACAACAGTTAAGAATTTCTTGTTTTTAATAGGACGCCTTGTTTTTGGAACCTCAATTTTCTTTTCGCCGGAAAGATATTGGCCGGTTAAAGATTCCTTGGAATTAATAATATCATCAACCGTTCCTTGCGCGACGATTCTGCCGCCATGTTCTCCGGCGAACGGTCCGATATCGACTATATAATCCGCTTCTCTTATAGTTTCCTCATCATGCTCGATGACAATAAGGGTATTCCCTAAATTTTTCAAAAATTTCAATGTGTCCAACAATTTTTTATTATCTCTCGCATGAAGTCCTATTGAAGGCTCGTCAAGAACATATAATACTCCCACTAAAGCGGAACCTATTTGGGACGCAAGTCTTATCCTCTGCGCTTCTCCTCCCGCCAACGAGTTCGCTGTTCTATCCAGCGTCAAATAGTCCAATCCGACATTATTTAAAAACCCCAGACGATTTTTTATTTCTTTCAAAATTTTATCCGCGATAAGATGTTCTTTATGGGTTAGGCTTACCCCCTTTTCCAAAGGGGGTCGGCTGCCGTAAGGCAGACGGGGGGATTTTTCCGCGCGCAGACCTTTCCCATCATCCAAAGATTGCGCGCGTATCTCCTTGCTATTTCCCGCCCCATCTCGCGTCCTCCCGTTTTCTATTTTTCCAGTTCTCACCTCGGAAAAATCCCCTGCCTGCGCCTGCCTGCGCAGGCAGGCAGGCAGGCCCCTGCCCCCCCTTTGAGAAAGGGGGGAGCTCTCGCACAAGCCTTTAAAAAAATCGACCGCCGCATTCACATTCATCGCGGAAACCTCCGCGATATTTTTCCCGCAAATTTTAACCATTAACGCCTCCGGCTTATACCGGGTTCCTCCGCATACTGAACACGGTTTTGTCTCCATGTATTTTTCAATCTCCCGCCGAACAGTATCCGAATCCGTCTTAAAATATCTTTCTTTAAGATGATTTATAATTCCTTTAAATTTAATAAAAAATATATTCGGGCTTGATTTTGAATAATATTTTATCCGCAGTGACTGCCCGTCTTCAGGACCGTAAAGCAATAAGTCTTTTTCATATTTCTTTAAATTTTTTAGCGGCGTATGCATATCTATGCCGTACTCTTGCGCAACCGCTATCAAAAGAGCGCCCCAATAATTTTTCACGGAATAACTCCATGGCAAAATTCCGCCTTGCGCGATCGTTTTCGACTCGTCCGGCATTACGGCTTTCGCGCTTATTTCTTTCCTTACGCCTAATCCATTGCACTCCGGGCATGCTCCATACGGACTGTTAAAACTGAACAACCTCGGCTCGATTTCCGGAAAACTGTATCCGCACTTCGCGCATGATAAATTCTGGTTGAAATAAAGTTCATCTTTTTTATTCTCCCCCTTTTTCAAAGGGGGATTCTTGTCCGCCGTTCTGGCGGAAAGGGGGATTTTTTTTTCGGCGGCTCCATTGTCCGCGGCTTGAGGTACGAAAGCCGCGGCTGCCTTGCCCTGTTGACTAACTGGGGTGAAGCCTGCCTGCGATTTATGTTCCTCTAATTTCAAATTTCTAACCTGCCCGAATGACTCGTTCAGGCGGGTTTCTAATTTCTTGCCTCTTGTTTTATTGTTTTCTTGTTTTTTTGTTTTTTTGAGGACTATCGCAATTCCGCCGCTCAAACCCACCGCCGTCTCCAACCCCTCGAAAATCCGCGACAATATATCCTCATTTCGCGCAGATTCATGCTCTAATTCGCGCAGATTAGCTTCGCACATATCGCAATGACTTGCGTCATCCCGAGGAGCAGAGCGACGAGGGATCCCCTTATTAGTACTCATACCTTTGTCCATCTCTCGCGTCAGGGGATTCCTCACCGCCTTTGGCGGATTCGGAATGACGCAATTATTGAAATCCTTGCCCCTTAAATTCGCGTCTAATTCAAACTCATCAACCAAAACATCAATATCATGCTTTTTATATCTCGCAAGTTTAATCTTATCCGCATCCTCCAATTCAACCATCTTCCCATTTATCCTCGCCTTGCTGAATCCTTTATTATAAATATTCTTAAGAAGCGTCGCGTACTCGCCTTTCCGCCCCCGCACCACCGGCGATAAAATCTGAATCATTATATTTTCCCCCTTTGACAAAGGGGGATTAAGGGGGATTTCACCCAACTCCAAAACCCGCTCCGCCATTTCTTCAATGCTCATTTTCGTTATAGGCAATCCGCAGTTCGGACAATAAGGAATTCCTATTTTCGCGTATAACAATCTCAAGTAATCATGGATTTCAGTCACAGTCCCCACCGTTGATCGCGGATTTCGCGAAGCCGATTTCTGGTCGATTGAAATAGCCGGCGACAAGCCCTCAATATAATCCACGGCAGGCTTTTCCATCTGTCCCAAGAATTGCCTGGCGTAAGCGGACAGGCTTTCCAAATATCTCCTCTGCGATTCCGCAAAAATAGTATCAAAAGCCAGCGTGGATTTTCCGGATCCCGAAATTCCGGTAAACACGATGAATTTATCCCGCGGAAGCTCCAAATCAATATTCTTCAAATTATGCTCCCGCGCGCCTTTTATTATAATTTTATCTACCATACATTTTATTCCACCCTTTTTTAAAGGGGGTTAGGGGGATTTTTCGTCGGCACAACTTACACATTTTACTCCGAATTACTGACGCGCTCGTAACTGCTCACTGACCCTCATGTCAGGTCGGGTATTTATACCTGACTATTTTAATAAAAATCCTCTCCCCGACAGGGTTTTAAAACCCTGTCGGTCGAATCTATAAATTCGCCATGCGCGGTTTAAAAACCGCGCCTAACAGAATATTTACTAAATTATGCCAGACTCAGTGAGCAGTCACACGCGCTCCATCCCAATTTCTACCCTAAATATACCCCCATACAATTAAAAAGTCAAAATTTGCTACCGATATATTTCTACCAAGTTTTAACTCGGGTTTGAGGGCTTTAGCCCTCCCGTTACAGGGCGCTAAAGTACCCTAACCCGAGCTGAAACCCGTCGCTCGCGAGCGACAGGTTGAAGCTCGGTAGAATTTTCCAAATTTCCACAGCCTCCGTCAATCCCCACTTTTTCCCTAATCTAAGCGAAACTTCTTGTTCGGGCAGTTACCCCCTAACAACCTTGACAAAATATTTTAAATATGCTATTATAATTTATTAACTTATTTTCTATTTTATTCTGTGTAAATTCTGCATTGTAGATCTGCGCGTAGATACCCGCCCATATGATAGACGACTTAACAAAATTTATATCATTGATTCTAATACTGCTTCTATTCGGTTTGGCGTTAATTTTAATTAATGCCAATTTTGTATTGGCTTCTTCCCCTGCCTGCATCCCAAGCCTGCAATACGCAAACTTAATTAAAGCGCCCGATAATCCGGCAGTTTACGCGGTCTTAGGAAACCGAAAATATAAAATTCCGAATGAGAAGATATTTTTAAGCTATGGGTTCAAATGGGAAGACATAAAAACCGCATCAAGCAAAAAAATAGATTCATATTCTAATATAAAGCTTGTCAAAATCGAAAACGATCCAACCGTTTATTATATAAATTCAAAAAAGAACCTAAAAAAAGCCCACGCAACTGCCGCGGTATTTCTTGATTATGGCAATAAATGGGAAGACATTGTAATAATAAACGAAGCAACTCTTAATTTTTATAATAATATTTCATTAGTTAAAGCAGTCGGGGAGCCTACTGTCTATGTTTTGGATAAAAACAAGAGAAATCCTATAATTTCGGCAAAAGAATTTGAAAGCAAAGGATATAAATGGGATGAAATTGTTGAAATAAGCAAAATGGATTTGGAAAGTTATTCCCTTCTTGCCACTAACGAACTCCAAAGCGCGAATATGCTGCCGATTCAGCAAGAGGAAAGTCTGGGATCTCCATTGTCTGAAACACGGCCTAAACTGGATATAGCGATATCCGGCTCTTCTAAAGATTTGTTTATTGCCGCCGGTTCGATAGGAAAATTCTTGGAATTGCGGCTTACAAGTTTACAAGGCGTTTCTGCGATTAACGGAATAACCGTTTCGACATTCGGATTGATACTTAACGATGATATCGGTTCCGTTTATTTAAATGATAAAGAAAACGAATATTTCAGTTATAAAACGAATTTATCCGATAAAAAAGCTCGCTTTATTTTTGAAGAGCCGTTGATTTTAACAGAAGGCGAAATAAAAATACTGGCAGTCAAGGCCGCGATAAACGCTAAGAGTGATATAGCATACAAAACTGTCGGATTCAGCATCAATAAATCCGAAGATATAATGACTGATTCGTTAATATACGGCAGTTTTCCCATGCTGGGATTCCAAAAAGAGATCAGGGCGGGAGAAAATGTAATCGGTTCTGTTGAAATAAGTCCCGTAAAATTAAACTTTTCTCAAATAAATCCCGGCGCTAAAAATCAAAAAGTGGCGGAATTTGTTTTACGCGAAAAATCAGGCAATGAAGATATTCTAATTGAAAAAACCGCATTTTACATAAGGGGAGAGATAAAGCCGTCGGACTTGATAAATATAGATTTGGTTGATGAAAACAGGAAAATACTTTCGACAGCAACATGGATTGAGTCTGATGGCAGAGTTGAATTTGATTGTGGAGACAATCCTTTGAGAATTCGCAAAAATTCATCGAAATCAATATTTTTGCAGGCTGATATTTTAGGCAAAGGCGATAAAAAATTCGAATTTATAATTAAAGACGCTTCTGACGTTAAAATAACGGGCGTTTCAACGCAAGCCGAACTTATATCATCCATTGAAAAATCCGAAAGCGGATATAACAGCTTATCTATAAAAAAGGGGGCCATTTTCGCCTATCTTAACCAGAACGAGGCCGAAGATCTTATAGCTGGCGCAAAAGACGCGGTTCTCGCAACATTTGATTTTAAGGGAATGAATGCGGATATCGCGCTAAAAAATTTCAATCTCACTCTCAACTTGATAGGCGCTCCTCTCACAGGCGATTTAAAAATTATAAATTCCAAAACAAAAGAATCGTTATATGCAATAAACGCTGAAAGACTGGCTAAAGAGAGAACTCAAGAAATAAATCTTTCTCCCGCGCAAAAAATTAATATGGGCGGAATTCTGCGATTAGAAATACGAGCCGATATTCCCGAAGAAATAAAGCCGGATACATCCTATTCAATAACTCTGGATAAATTCGGATTTGATGATCTTCAGAATGAATTATTCATAATAAAATTCCAACAAATATCAAGCAACCCGCTGACCGTTAAAAAATCGGCGCTTTACATAACCCCTGAAGAAATAGAAGGTTCTCATACGGCGGGAAGCGTTAATGTTTTAATAGGGCAATTCACATTTCAGGCGAATCAAAGCGAAGATATATATTTAAAATATATAAGCGTAAAATCGCAGGAAGGATATGACGAGGCGACCGCCGCTTCCGGCTTCTACAATTTTAGAATAAATTTGGGAAGAACAACCGATAATGAGCCATTGAAAATACCGATTGGATTTATACTTAAATCTCCTTATAGGATAAGCGCGGGAAGCTCAATAACAGTAAAAATATATGCCGATACTTATCCGACTGTGAGCGGAAATACTGTAGCGCTTACAATTTCAGGAATAGACGCTTACGGAAAAAATTCAGGCGCAAAACCGAAAATTGAAGGCCTAAATAAAAACAGCAGCCCTGTGGCGTTTTCGAAAATCAGCGCGGAACTTAATAAAAATCCGGATTTTGCGGGTACCGAAGTTTTATGCGGAAAAAATATTAAAATAGGGAGTTTTATTGTTCAAGGCAGCGGCGAGGATATGCAGGTGAAAGAAATTACTGTTGAAACTTCCGGCGAATCTGACATAATTTCATATCAAAACGGCTATTCGCGGCTTCAATTAAAAAATGGCAACAGAACATTGGGAACAATTTCAAAACCATTGCCTGAATTTAATATTTTTAAAACAAATTTTAAAATGGAAAAAGGAGAAACAACGGTTATAGATGTTTATGTCGATATTCCGGAATGCTGCGATTGCGACGATAAATATTTACAAATTATAATGTCCGGCATTAAATCTTACGGGGTATCTTCAAAGGTAATTCCTGAAAGTCCCAGAAGCGCAATTTCCAATAAAGTTAAAGTTATATGCGATTGCGGGGAGACAGACTGATAAACCCCTCACCTTTTAGGCGAAATTGTAGAGCAAGAGATACATTAGAACTTTCAAAGGCAAGGATAGGAAAACCTTATCGCCTAAAGGTGAGGGGTAAACACGGATAAGGAACAGAACTGCACGGAGCACGGATTTCATAAAAAAGAAGCCCCGCATATGCCGGGGCTTCTTTTTTGTTTCCTCACTGAGTCTGGCATAATTTAGTAAATATTCCGTTAGGCGCGGTTTTTAAACCGCGCATGGCGAATTTATAGATTCGACCGACAGGGTTTTAAAACCCTGTCGGGAAGAGGATTTTTATTAAAATAGTCAGGTATAAATACCCGATCTGACATGAGGGTCAGTGAGCAGTTACTCTTTTTTATCTTGACCTGATTTTAATAAAATGATAAGCTAAAATAAAAAGGAGGTGAAAAATGACCGAACTTCAGGATGAAATTTTAAAGGTCATGGGACTTTTTAATTATCCAAGCCAAAATGTTTTAGCGTTGGCTGAATTGGTCAATCAACGGAGGTTGTTTCAAGGTAAGCAAGTTTTAATCTCGCATTTTATCATTCAAGCTATTGATGGACTCGCGGGTGAACCAGGCTTGCCGGAAAATCTGAAGTCAGTCTTAAAAAGGATTTATAACTACGGGAGGTAAAATGGAAACCGACTCAAAAGGAGGAGTAATTTGAGACAAACTCAAGTTTCTCCTCCTTTTAATTTCCACGGATAACAATCTCCCTCTCATTCTCTCCTTTTCCATACTTAAGCTCTATCCAAATAGTATCTTGAGGCAAAAGTTTTTTTATTTTTTCCGGCCATTCGACGATTGAAACCGTTTGCGGATTTCCGAAAAATTCAAGCGCTCCTATATCCTCGATTTCCCTCGCGTCAGATATTCTATATGTGTCTATATGGCAAATATTTTTTAAAATCATCGGATTTTTTTTAATTTCCAATTTCAAATTTCTAATTTCAAATTTCTTTTCATCTGCGGCATGCACCACATCAACTCCGTTAACTTTTCCAGTATGCGCAGAAGTTGAACAATTGATTTTATAAACTTTCATCAAAACAAATGTCGGACTATTCACTATTTTTTTATATCCCAAACCTTCGGCGATGCCCTTTGCCAAAACAGTTTTCCCCGCTCCCAAATCTCCATGCAAAGCCAAAACTTCGCCGCCTTTCAATTTGGCCGAAATTTTTTTGCCTATCTTTTTCGTGTCTTGTTCATTGTGAGAAATATAACGCATAAATTTTAGATTTCAGCCTGCCCCGATAGCCATATAGTGGTATTACTTTAAATTGTACCCATTTTTATAGTTACAATAACCAAGATACAAGAAACAAATTGATAAAAATTACAAATTCAAAATTTCAAATCCTAAATAAATCTCAAATTCAAATATTTAAAATTCAAAACTTTAACTTCATTTTTAAATATTTTGAATTTAAAAAATTGTAATTTATTTGTGAGTTGTAAGGTTATTGGTTATTTATATCGGGGACAATTTTAAATAATAACACTATATTAACCAGTTTGCCTCAACTTTAATTCCAACCGGCGGCATTTTAGCGGTTTGCGGCTTTTCTTTATATCTGTAATACGCGGCGGCGCCAATCATAGCGGCGTTATCCGTGCATAACTTCAGATCAGGGACATTAAATACTGCCTTATCCTCTAATTCTGTTTTAACCGCTTCTCCCATTTGTAGGCGCAGCTCCCTATTAGCCGCAACGCCTCCCGCGAGTAAAACACTTCTTACTTTATATTTTTTAGCTGCCTTTATCGTTTTTTTAACTAACACATCTATTACCGCTTGTTGAAATTCTTTGCAAATCGCGGGGACAATCTCTTCCCTGAAGCGAGCTTCAGCAACAATCTTTTCCATATCCCGCGCCAAGTACAAGACAGCCGTCTTTAATCCGGAAAAGCTAAAATCAAAATCAGAGCTCTCAATCATAGGCCGCGGCAACCCTATTTCTTTTCCCCCTTTCATAAAGGGGGATCTGCCTGCGCAGGCAGGGGGATTTAATGCCGCCATCTTTGAAATAACCGGTCCGCCTGGATAACCAAGCCCCAAAATTTTTGCAACTTTATCAAACGCTTCTCCCGCCGCATCATCACGAGTCTGGCCTATTGTTTTATATTTCAAATGATCGCGCATCAAAACCAACTGCGTGTGCCCGCCGGAAACTACTAAAGCCAATATGGGAAATTTAATTTTGAATCCTTTGGCAAACTCCCTCCGATAAGGCGGGCGGGCAAGACAGGCCTTTGAACTTTGTTCGCCAGAGGCGAATCCGCCTTTGGCGGAAACTTTGAACTTGCTAATTGGCTCCAGCCAATTAGCGTATATGTGCCCCTCTATATGATTCACTGCCATCAATGGTTTTTTCCATGCATAAGCCAAGGTTTCCGCAGTTTCCGCGCCAATCAACAAAGAAGACATAAGTCCAGGCCCTCCTGTCACGGCTATCAAATCAAGCAAAGATTTCCCCCTTTTATAAAGGGGGACTAAGGGGGATTTTTTATCTCTCTCCGCTTCCATCAATGCCTCGCCGACCTCTCTCTTCCTCCCCTTTATACGGTGGGGTAAGACCTGTCTGCCGTTTTGGCCGGGGGAGTATTCCGATTCCCTCAAGGCTTCATCAACAACTGGAATTATATTCAAAATATGATTCCGCGCCGCGACTTCAGGCACAACTCCGCCGTATTTTTTATGTATATCAATCTGGGATGAGACAATACTCGATAAGATTCTAACATACCCGCGGCTGCCTTCTATAACCGCGGCTGATGTCTCATCGCAAGATGTTTCTATCGATAGTATTTTCATAAATTAAACTGCGCGCGCATAGGCAGGGTCAGGTGACCCTGCCCTACCCGAGTAGGTCGGGGTCACTTGACCCGACTGATTCAAATTCCTATGCGTTAAATTAAGCCTCGCATAGCGCAACAGGTTCTCGCGTCATCCCGAGGAGCCCGCCCCGCAGTATGCGGGACGGGACGACGAGGGATCCCCTGAATCAACGCGCTATACCTT
>Ga0154643_1088_pt1 | contig 13872 bp, 12 predicted proteins | sample Rifle2008BG13ft_FD_116072 | JGI IMG/M metagenome (GOLD analysis project Ga0154643, IMG submission 116072) | Candidatus Falkowbacteria bacterium RBG_13_39_14
AGCTTTGCCAGTACACAACAATGCAATAATAGAACAATAGAACAACTAATATCCATGAATATCCAAAATTTCACAACTAAATCGCAAGAAGCGCTTCAAGAGGCGCATAAAATTGCGGCTGAACATAACCAAAACCAGATAGACATACTTCATCTTTTGGCTGCTTTATTGCGCCAGGAAAATGGAATTGCGCCGGCAATCGCGCATCGGATGGAGATAAATCTTGAAGACCTTAAATCAAGAATTGAAGGCGAAATTAAAAACCTTCCGAAAGTTATGGGAGAAATAAATATAGCGCAAATGTACCTGACGCAGGAATTCGGACAGGTTATAACCGTTGCGGCGAAAGAAGCCGAAAGTTTAGGAGATCAGTACATAAGCACGGAACATCTGCTGTTGGCTGCTCTTAAAATTCCGTCGAAAACGCAGGAAATTCTTCAGAAATTCGGAATGGATTATGATAAAATCTTAAAAGTTTTGGCGCAAGTAAGAGGAACGCACACCGTTTCTGACGCGGAACCGGAAACAAAATACGAGGCTTTGCAGAAATACGCAATCAATTTAACCGAGATGGCCAGAGCTAAAAAACTTGATCCTGTAATAGGAAGGGATGAGGAAATAAGAAGGCTTATGCAGGTTTTATCAAGAAGGACGAAAAATAATCCTGTTTTAATCGGAGAGGCCGGCACAGGAAAAACCGCCATCGCCGAAGGTTTGGCTCAAAGAATAGTAAAAGGCGATGTTCCCGAAAGCATTAAAAACAAAGAACTTATATCTTTGGATTTGGGCGCGCTTATAGCGGGCGCTAAATTCAGAGGAGAATTCGAGGACCGCCTGAAAGCCGTATTGAAAGAAATAGACCAATCGCACGGCAATGTAATTTTATTCATTGACGAACTTCATACTCTCGTCGGCGCCGGGGCTGTCGAAGGCTCGATGGACGCGTCCAATATGTTAAAACCCGCGCTCGCGAGAGGAAAACTCCACGCAATCGGGGCTACGACTTTGAAAGAATACCAGAAGTATATCGGAAAAGACGCGGCGCTTGAAAGGCGGTTCCAACCCGTTTATGTGGCTGAACCCTCAATTGAAGACACTATCGCGATTTTACGGGGAATTAAAGAAAAATACGAACTTCACCATGGCGTCAGAATAAGAGATAACGCGATTGTAGCGGCCGCCCAACTTTCAGACAGATACATAAACGATAGATTCCTGCCCGATAAAGCCGTTGATCTGATTGACGAGGCGACTTCCGCTTTGAGAATGCAGATCGACAGCGTCCCTCTTGAATTGGACCAATTAAGGCGGGAGATGATGAAATTAGAAATCGAAAAAGAAGCGCTTAAAAAGGAAGGGACAGCGGAGGCAAAAGGACGGCTCCGCGAGCTTGATAAAATTTTGGCGGAAAAGAAAAGCAAAGCGAAACAATTGGAATTGCAATGGCAGACAGAAAAAAATATCATAAAAACTATCCGCGACAATAAGAAAAAGGTTGATGATTTAAACCAGAAAGCGGAAACCGCCGAAAGAAAAACCGATTTCGAAAAAGTGGCGGAAATAAGATACAACAGCATTCCGAACTTGGAAAAAGAGCTTAAAGAAGCGGAAAAAAAATTAAAGGAATTGCAAAAAACGAATCAAATATTAAAGGAGGAGGTAACGGAAGAAGATGTGGCGAATGTTATCGCAAGATGGACCGGGATTCCGGTATCGAAAATGCTTCAAAAGGAAATGCAAAAATTGGCAAATACCGAAGAAGCGCTGTCAAAACGGGTAATCGGCCAAAAGGAAGCGATTAAATCCGTCGCGAACGCGATTCGGAGATCCCGCGCGGGCGTCTCTGAAGAAAAAAAACCGATCGGCTCGTTCATATTCATGGGACCGACAGGAGTTGGAAAAACCGAGCTCGCGAAAGCTTTGGCTGAATTCATATTTAACAATGAAAACGCGATTGTTCGCCTGGATATGAGCGAATTTATGGAAAAACATTCAGCCGCGAAAATAATAGGGTCTCCCCCGGGATATGTCGGATACGAAGAAGGAGGGCAACTGACCGAGCAAATCAGAAGACGACCTTATTCAGTGGTGCTTTTCGACGAAATTGAAAAAGCGCATCCTGATGTTTTTAATATTTTACTTCAGATATTAGATGACGGAAGATTGACTGACGCGAAGGGACGCACCGCTAATTTTAAAAATACGATAATAATAATGACATCAAATCTCGGCGAATGGGCTCATTCGGCGGAGATTGGATACTCTACCGAAAGTAAAACAAAAAAAGAAGAAATGCGCGATAAAGCCATGAAAGCGCTAAAAGAAGCTTTCAGACCGGAATTTTTAAACCGGGTCGACGAAATAATCGTATTCCATCCATTAGAGCGCGAGGATCTTGAAAAAATCGTTGAACTTCAGCTGGCGCAAGTTAAAGAGCGGCTCGCAAAGCGAAATATAAAAATAAACATAACAGATAAAGTAAAAGATATGCTGATCAAAAAAGGATTTGATCCGGTTTACGGCGCAAGACCATTGAAAAGAGCAATCCAAAATGTTATTTTAGATGAACTGGCTCTTGAGATTATTGAAGGGCATATAAAAGAGGGGGATAAGGTAGAGGTGGGAGCAGGAAAAGGCGGAAAGGTGGAAATTTCCGCCTGAGGTGGATCTCCTCCAAAGGCGGATCAGCCTCTGGCTGAAGCCTTTGGCTGAAGAAATTAGAAATTAAGCATGGTTCATTGACAATATTCTATAAAAGGAAAAAATTGATCGTGGGTTTCGTTCCTCTTGAGAGGGCTCAAGGGTGTGTCATTTTCCGACCTGGCGCTTTTTAATTTAAAAAATAGTGTCATCTATAGATGACACTATCGAGGACACTATAGAAACCCCTAAAATAAAAAAAACGGTATTTTTACAGATAGTCATAAATTTCTTCCCGAGTTAATTTACCTTTCACTCCTAAATTCCAAACGCCAAAATTAGTTTTTCTTTTCTTTTCTTTTCTTTTCCTTTCCTGCCTATTCTTTAAGATTTCAATAAGACCGCGGACAAATTCAATCTCATTTTTCGGCAGGCTATCAAAATCAATCATATTAAAATTTATTTTCTTATTTTGTTTTATTTTATAATTTAACATATTTTTTTCAATCATCCCGCCGCGACAGGAGATTGCCGGCGGAACGCAATTTTATTTTCTCCAACCAGATGTTTTGCTTTCGATAAGAATTTCCGCGCTTCCAGAACTTCTATCAATACCGGAATATTATTTTTCGTAAAATGCACAATGACATCCCCCACTTCTTTCGCGTAATCAATCGGTTTATCCGAAATTTCCCACATTAAAACATCCGCTTCCGGCTCATAAGAAAGTTTTATTTTATTTTTAATTTTCATATTGTTTTATTCTGCCGGGATAAAATGTGATAATTTTTATAATTCCCCGCTCTTTTTTATAAACTACCCGCAAAACATGCTCATTGTCTATTTTTATTTGAGCGATAAAAAGCGGCAATCGCGAAAAATCAATCAAATCAGGAGCATCTACGGCCGTTAAAACCTGCTCCTCTGAAATCGGAAAATTATGCTTTTTTAAAATATCAAATTTATTCTGGGCATGTTTAGTAAAAAAAATCATACTTATATGGTTACTATACCTCAAAAATTCAAAATTAGCAAATCCGCAATATCCGTGTTCCGTAATAATCCCTGCCCGATTGCATGCCTTAAATATGTTTCTGCAATATTGGTAAAGATAATTTTAATTTTAGCAATATCTTTTTAAACAGGGCATTCAGGCAGGCGGGCGTCTCTAATCCGTATCTATCCGTCTTGTCTTCCCTACCACCAAATAATCCTCCAGACCAGCGCCCAATAAACCCTAAACATAGGATTAGCGATATAACGCAATAATGGATTATCTATTTCTTGGTACATAATTTCACCGACAAAATTTTTTGTAAATTCCTTATCGCTCAATTTCCGCGTTTCCATCACGCGGCGGTGTTTTTTATAAATATCCGCCAAATTTTTTGGACTTAAAATATACCCGTACGCCCGCAATTTCTCGCGCGTCCAGCCGCCCTTGAAAGCAAAAAGCCACATTCCGCCTTCCATAGCAATAAATGCAGGAAATATTAGAATCAATGTCGGGAGCTTAAAATATGTCAAAAGAATTCTGTACCTATTCCGCTCCATATAATAATACTTTTTAATGCTTCGCGAAAATTCATAATTATGGTACATTATGGATTTTGGGGCTAATACCACTCTATACCCCGCCATTTTTATTTTAAAACTCAAATCAGTATCTTCATGATAAAGAAAAAACTCCTCGTCAAAACATCCGACCTCCTTTAAAACATTTGCTCTATATAAAACCGCGGAAGAACTCGCGTAGGTAATGTCAGAAATAATTTCCAATTTACAATTCTTGCCCGCCGTATTGGAGGGTCCAATTTCTAATTTCTTTCTATTGCCCTCACAAAAACCAAAACCCAAGAAGTGTAATTGATTTCCTATGCTATTTATAATATCTCTCTCATCCCAATACAACATCAGCGACTGCGCTCCTCCTATTTTCTTATCGCTCTCCGCAACATTCACTAATTCGCTAAGCCATGAAGGATCAACGGCCGTATCTTGATTTAATAAAACTATATAATCATATCCTTTATCTAAAGCGTACTTCATTCCAATATTATTTCCTTTATCAAAACCGTAATTTTTATCATTTTCAATTAAACTAAATTCCGGAAAATTCGTTTTTACATACTCCGCCGCGCCGTCAGTCGAGGCGTTATCAACTACAATAAATTCCCTATTGACTTTTTCGTAATCTTGCTTTATTAAATTTCCAAGACAGTCGGGCAAATATCTAATCCCGTTCCATGTTAAAATTATAACCGCAACTTTTGGCATAAAAATCTATTGTTCTATTGTTCCATTGCTAAATTGTTATGTTGCTCTTTCTTCTATGTGTAGCACAACAATATAACAATATAGCAATTTGACCATGAGAATACTACTCGCAAATTTTTTTAAAATCTGTTATACTAATATTAAAATCATTATATCTGTTCAATACGCTATATGTCAATAAAAACAGCAAAACATATTCTATACGCGCTTGCTTTTATGGCTATTATCGGTCTTCCTGTTCTTGCTGAAAAGGCAAAAGACACTGATAATGACGGCATATTGGACAACGACGAAATTGAAGTATACTACACGAATCCCGAAAAAAAAGACACGGATGCCGACGGATATTCCGACTGGCATGAATTAAACAGCGGTTATTCGCCGCATAATCCGGAGCCTGTAAAACTTGAAGCGAACGATCAAGACAGCGACGGACTTTTTGATAGAATGGAGCTGAATTTCCATACCTCTATCGTTGATCCGGACACGGACGATGACGGGCTTTCTGACGGCGCGGAAATAAGAGCGGGATTTGATCCATTGGACAATAATCCGGAAGCTCGGCTCGAAAAAAGAATAGAAATTGATACGGAAAACCAAAAATTATCCTATTTCCTTGGAGGAGTAAGAATGGAAAAATTCATAGTTTCAACCGGCCTCCCGAGCATGCCGACTCCGAAAGGCGCGTTTGAAATCGATGGAAAATCAAAACGCGCGTGGTCCGCAAGGTACGGGCTTTGGATGCCTTTCTGGATGTCTTTAAATCAAGGAAAGTTCGGGATACATGAACTGCCGGAATGGCCTGCCAGCGCAGGCAGGCCCGGCGGATATAAAGAAGGCGCAAACCATCTAGGAAAACCCGCATCTCATGGTTGTATTCGCCTCGGAGTTGGCGACGCAAAAATTTTATATGATTGGGCGGAACTTGGAACAGAGGTAGTGATATATTAAGCAACCATATCATAAACTTCTTCTAAAGAAAGCTTCTTTTGCTCTTTGGTTTTCATATTTTTTAGAGACACCACATTCTCTTTTATCTCATCGTCTCCGATAATGGCGATAAAAGGCACGCCTATTCTATCAGCATATTTGAAGATTTTAGCTGGTTTGACTTCTTCTAAATAAATAGCGGTAGGAGTTCCGATTTTTTCCAGTTTATCGACAGCTCTCATAATATCAACGGCTTTCTCTCCGATTCCTAAAGACATAAAAAAACCGTTAAGGATTTTTCGGTTGTTTAACCTAATTGTAAAATTACTGAAACCCAAACGACGAAAAACTTCATATATAACGCTTGGTATTTCCGCGTCATTTGCTAAATCTAAATCGCCGTCTCCTATTATATCAATATCACATTGATAAAACTCTCGAAAACGTCCCTTTTGTGGACGCTCTCCCCGATAAACTTTCGCAATATGGTAGCGCTTGAATGGAAAAGCTAATTCTGGGTAATATTGCGCGACATATCTTGCCAAAGGAACCGTCAAATCAAAACGTAACGCTAAATCAGCGTCTCCTTTTTTAAAACGATAGATTTGTTTTTCCGTCTCACCGCCAGCTTTGGCTAATAGAATTTCCGCCTTCTCAATTGCCGGAGTATCCAGAGGTATGAATCCAAATAGTTCATACGTCCTCTGGATCGTCTCTAGCATCCTATTAAACAATATCTGCTCTCTAGGCAGCAGTTCCATAAACCCGCTTAAGATGGATGGTTTTACTTTGTTAGATTTTTTTTCCATAAAAATTTAGCCGTCAAACCCGTTCTAAAGGTTACACATTGAAAATCTTAAATTAAGCCTTCGGCGCATAGGTAATCATTCTCGGAGTCTGACTCCTTAAAGAGTCAGACTCCTTTGCGGCGAATTATTCAAATTCCTGTATGTTAAAATAATAATAACATATCCAAAGAATAAAATAAAGAATAAATCTACTAAAACTTTTTTAAAGCTTTTATTCAGCGTTGTTCCGCGAAACCATTCATTCCGTGGATATGACTTGAATTCATGCAAAAGCTATGCAGAAATATTGAAATTCCTGTACGTTAAATTAAAAGTGGGTAGAGAAAATTTCCCTACCCCGCCGTTCAATTCACGCAATCGCAGGAGCAATCTGAACAATCGCGCGATCATTGACTTCTATCGTTTTATTTGCTTAAATTAAAATATAAAAGTGAGAACTATCGCTTTTTACGATCTTTATCAAATCAAACATTTTCTGCCTATGGAATTTAAAAAAATGAACAATTCACTAGAAGGAGTTAAAAGATGACTATTTTAGCAGAACCAATATCTTATTTTTGCAGTAGTTGTAATTGGCGCACCTCAGGCATACTTAGAGAGAAAAAGCGACATTGCCCCGTATGCCAAAGGAAACTCTGGCATTGCCCAAAATGCGGATATAAAGGGACATCCGAAAATGGTAAATGTCCAAAATGCCACTATGTATTCAAAGAAATTGATGGAGAAAATCTCAAAATCTAAGGAGGAAAAAATGAAGGAGAAAATAGTATTGTCAGGAATTCGAGCCACAGGGAAAATGCACCTTGGTAATTATCTTGGAGCAATGAAAAATTTCGTCGAATTGCAAAAATCCAACGCATACAAATGCCTCTACTTCATCGCCGACTATCACACTCTAACAACGACCCCTGATCCGGAAGCGCTAAAATCAAATTTGCCGCAAATCGCTTTGGATTATCTTGCGGCAGGTATTGATCCCAAAAAATCAATTCTCTACGCCCAGTCAAACGTGCCAGAAATCGCGGAATTATGCTTATTACTTGGGATGGTAATGCCTATCGGCGAGTTGCAGAGGTGTCCAACATTCAAAGAAAAGGCGAAAAAACAGCCTGATAACATTAATCACGGCTTATTCACTTACCCCGTACTTATGGCAGCAGACATTCTTGGACCAAGAGCAGACCTTGTTCCAGTAGGAGAAGACCAGCTTGTGCATTTAGAAATCACCCGCTCCATAGCGCAACGGTTTAACAGCCGCTATGGCGAAACTTTCATACTCCCAGAAGCTTTAAAGGAAAAAGCTATCCGCGTACCCGGACTTGACGGTACTGCAAAAATGGGGAAAAGCGATAACAACACGATTGATCTCTCAGATTCCGCTGAAACAATCAGAAAAAAATTAGGCGTAGCAGTTACTGACCCGCAACGGCAGCGGAGATCTGATCCAGGACGGCCTTCGAAATGCAAATTATTTACTCTTCATAAATTCGTCAGTAACGAAAATCTTGTAACTGAAATAAGGGAGGGTTGTAAAATCGCTAAAATCGGATGCGTTGATTGCAAGAGGAAACTATGTGAAGGCATTATAGCACTTCTGGAGCCACTACAACACAAAAGATCTTGCATAGCTAAAGAACCAGATTATATTTTTGAGATATTAAAGAAAGGAGGAGAAAAGGCGAGAAAAATTATTCAAGCGACGGTAACTGAAGTCAGAGAAATAATGGGATTAAGGATGTTTTAATTTATCAAGGAGTGAAGTGATGATTGAATTGTTAGATTTAAAGGAGATTGGCACTCGACTTCGCAAAGTAGATCATCATCTTGTCGCTTTATTGGCGCAGAGGATGAAACTATCTTTGCAAGTCGAGGAATGGAAAAACAAGCATGGACAAGCTATAATACGCCCTGAAATTGAAGATCAGCGGCTGGCAGATGTTCGTGAATGGGCAAAGGAGGGAGGGTTGAATCCTAATTTTGCTTATTCTATACTTTATTTCGTAATGAAGGAATCTTGTTCCGTCCAAATCGAACAAATGCAAAATCCAGAACGAGAGGTTGACCCTGCTACTGATGAGGAAAGATATCGAAAGTTGAAAAATAACTTGCTTGCCCTCACAGAAAAAATCGCTCCGGTATATGATCACATATACGGAAAGTCGTTTTTCGCAACCCGCGCTTATCTGGAATTTGAGGAGAGAATGCTAACCCGAGAAATAGGATTATTGCGGAATAAGAATGCGGCATTAGATCTTGGTTGCGCCACAGGGAAAATGACTTTTAAACTAGCTCCTCATTTTAAAAATATTATTGGAATTGATATTAGTCCGACCATGATCAATATTGCCAAACGCAAAATCCCCGCGATGGATTCCCGCAATATTGAATTTAAAATTGCTGATCTTGAGGCAGGTATTCCATGCGGCGATAAATCGGTTGAATTTGTAAATATGAATTTAGGGACAGCCAGCGATATCAGCAACATCCAAGCGCTTCTTCAAGAAATAGGAAGGATTCTAATCCCTTCCGGTAAATTTATCTTATCTTTCTACAATTCGAAAGCTCTTTTCTACAAATGGTTTATTCCGTTTGACATATTTTTATTACATGCTAAACTGCTTTATAAGAACATTAAAAATAACAAAATCCACATCTAAGTCCTTCGGGAAATCCGAAGGGTTGGGCTTAGATTATCGCTAACCAGCGAAAGGATGGTTTTTGCTACCTTGCATTGCGAGGGTGTAAAAACCCGGTTTCCTCCGTAACCATAGGAATACTGATGTCTGGTTCACGAAATCACGAAATCAACCTGCCTGCGCAGGCAGGTGAATCACAAAAAGGTTCAATGATTAAGGATTTGTGAATTGATCGAGTCGGTAAAAGTGGCTTTGAGATCCGTTTTACTGACGGATTTTTTTATCGCTTAGTTCCTCTCCTTTAGAAGGAAAGGGCAGGTGAGTCTTTCCGTCGTAAAGATCTTAAGGCAAAAAAAGGTGGCACCGCGGGAATAACCTCTCGTCCTTTTGTCTAAATATTTTTATTTGGGCAAAAAGATGGGAGGTTTTTTTGTTTGATCTTTTTATATTTGTTCATTACAAAAAAATACGAAAATTTTTATTGTCTATTTAGAAAGGAATTAGTCTATGAAACAACACTTGATTATAACGATTTGTCACGGTAATATTCACCGTTCGGTTATTGCTCAATTATGCCTCGAACATGAATTAAAAAATTATGGCAAGGAAAAAGAATTTATAGTTATATCAAGAGGTATTCAGGGTACGAACGGCACAGCTTTGCCACAACATCAAAATCTATATTCCTATACTACTGAATATTCTTTCACTGCCCCCTTGCTTCAAGAACTCGGCATATCAATTCCTGCTACTCAAAAAACGACACCAATAAATGCAATAGACATTGAAAATGCTTCTCTTATTTTAGCGATGGATCAAAATGTACTGCGTAGCTTAGCATGCCTGTTTCCCGATTATACTGCTAAAATGTACATATTCACAGAATTAGTGAAAAAAAAAGAAGATATCGCTGATTGTGCTGGATCATCTAATAGTGTCCTATATGAAAATGTAATAATGTCTATAAATTATGTGGCAAAAACAGGTATTCATAACATTTCATTATTAATAAATAAGTAAATAAGGGGGATATATATGAAAAATTTTGAAGTCACTGCAAATGATGTAAAATTTCCTGCTGAATTGCCCGAACTTATTTTATTATGTGGCCCTTGCCGCTCGGGTACTACGGCTCTGTCTAATATTTTTGTGCAAGCCTGTATTGAATCGCACATGCAACCTTTGAAATCTATCCGAAGGGCAAAAGCAACTGGTGAAAAAATTCCTATATGGGAATTAGCAGGCAAAAATGGCATTGCCCATTCCAAAGAGACTTTCGGAGAAAAAGAAAATTCTGAATTTTTTAACCCCGTGGAAATTTTATTGAATCTTGGCTACCCTTCCGAAAAATTAAAAGTAATAATGATGTTGCGAGATCCTGCGCAAATTTTAACTTCTTGGGAAAGATTATACGGGGAGTCTGTAAAAAGAAAAAATCTTGCCAGAGCTTTTTTCCTGACTGATAAAGTCAGAACATACTGCAAAAGCAACGACATCAAGACCATCCCTTATGTGCATGAAGCTATAAAGTATAATAATCCAGGGTTAGTCGTATTTCATTTATTTCAAATACTCGGAATAAATAATTTTTCTAGCAATTTTGTGAATTGGGAAAAAAGTCCAAAATTCGGCGATAAAAATACGAGCAATAACCATCTTCATTTTTACGACTCGCCGCCGGAAAAATTTATTGAAGGGGTGAGGGATTGGGGCGGATATACATACCGGAGTTATAATATTACTTCTTCAAATTCAAACCGCCTTCCTGCGACAATGCATCAAATCTATGAATCCTTTCGTAGTGAATGCTCATCGTATCTTAATTTAAAAATTCACGATTCAACTAAGGCTTCCTCTTCAAAACTGGAAGAGGCGATGGTTGATTGTATGTAAAAAATTAAAAAACTAAACATCTAACAAAAGAGAGCTTGCTAAAGGTTAACGCAAACTCTCTTTTTTCTTTTTATTTTAGTAAATAGATAGGGCTTGACCAAGCCAAATTTCCATCTTGTTGAATTACCTTAACGAATATTGCGCTATTAATCCCATAATTATTTAAATCTAATTCAAATTTTATTAACTCGCATTTTTTTTCTTCCGCAACTTTATACACTTCAAATTTTGCGTCAAATTCATTCATACGATAAGCTTTATGGATATTTGTAAGATTTTTTATGTCAATTATAATTTTTACTTCGTTAATATTCATTTCTATTTGCCCCGCGTTTTTTTCCAGTTCCAATATAATTCCTTGTACTCCGCCTGTCGTGCCGCCCTGAAATTTAATTGAATTTTTTATTTGCATTACAAAACTGCTCAACATAAAAAAATTTATTTTTTCAATAGCTCTAATATTATTTTTTAATACTTTGACATTCCCTTTCCATAAAAAATTTCTATCCCGTCCTTTGGAATTAGATCCAGACCAAATAATTTTAACATATGCTTTTTCGCTCGCTTTTAATTCAGGGAAATGGGTATATATTATTTTATCTTTATTCCAAACTTCTATTCGGTCAACTGCGGATGTCCCAGCGCAAGAAACTTTCAACCGCATATCATTACCGCATTTTATTATATCTCCCATTATCCCGACTTCTTTTTGATGGTCATAGCAGATTACATCTAAATAAATACGCGCTCCTGTTGTGGCATAAGTATGGCGATTATTCAAAGCTTGAAAAATATCTTTGCGAGTTAATTTTTTAGCTAAAATGCAAGTCAAACCGCCGTAATTGCCAAAATGGGAAAGTCCGGGATATTCCGCTCCCGGCCGCCCATTATGTCCATCACTATTAGCCACAACTCCTATTTTATAATTTCTTCTTAGCGCGTCAAATAAAAACCATTCAAATGTCCCCCAACATGAATGGATTTCAATCGCTCTTTCCTTGTCTTTGTCGTGCATATCAAGATTCGCGTAACGCCCGCCTACATGGGCAATAACTAAAGATCCCTTAATATTAGAAATTTTTTTAAATAAATCTTTTGCATCAAACGCATCGGTTTTAATATCGGAAAAATCATCAATTAATGCATGTGATGATCTATAAATTGGGTGACCTTCATTTTCATATATAACATTTCTATCGCCTCCATTTGGGATATTGCCAGACCATTCGTAACCGGGAAAGGTAATAAACTTATTTTCCTTATTAAACATTTTTGTCGTTTGATTTATTTTAATCCAGTCTTTTTTAGTTATCTGAAAATCATTTCCTTGATGGGACGCAACATCAAGAAAACCGAAGTCGCGAGCGAATTTAAAATAATTTAAAATACTATTAGTGCCGATCGTTTCTTCTGATTGCGCGTGTAAATCCGACCAATACTGATATTTCAGAGGATTTTTTTTAATAATAATCGGATTAGAAAATGTTTTTAATTCCTTGTATTTTGCTTGAATGTATGTTAATGTTTCTTCACAGGATTGGACATTTATCCTTACGCATCCATTTGTAAAAGCAATTTTTGTTTTATAAATTTTTAATGCGTCGTTCTGTTCTATTACAAAAAATCCATTTTCATCAACGCAAGGATTGCCCCAAATATCTTCAAGTTTAATTAAAACATTAAATTTTTTTCCTGTCGTAGCTATAGTTGGTGCAAGTATGATTAGCCTGGCTGGTTCTGAAGGCAATATTGCAATTTTCGGCGATTTCGGCAATTCGACATATTTTCCAGTTGCGAACGGATCTACTAAAATTTTAAATTCAAATGTTTTTTCGCAGAATGTTTGCTGTCTCCAATTTTTAAAGTCAAAATATATTTCTTCACCGGTGTTTAAATAATCGCCGAAAAGAATTATCGTAAATCCTCTGCTCCATGGACGAATATCCATTTTTCCTTCCATGCCATTTGCCTTAGAAATAATTTTAAATTTTACATCTTGATTATTTGAGGATATTTTTATATAATTATCTTCCGTGGGATTATCAGTTTGAAATTCTCCAAAATCAGAAACCATGCGAAAAAGTATTTTTATACTCCCGCTATTATCAATACCATAAATCCCCGCGCGATAAGTCAAACGGCAACTAATCTTTTTCCCCGCCTTAACTTTTTTAATACTTATTATAGCCTCGCCAATTTCATTTTTATATATTTCTTGATACATAAATAAATATTAACATATAAATTAAAAAATAAAAAGGAGGACGAATTAGAAAGGATAATTGAAAGTTTTATAACTGACTTTGTTCATTACAACCAAAAAGAATTAAGATGCAAACGCATGTAACAGAAAGGATGAGTTAAATGAAAAATTTCGCGAAAATAAGTCAATTAATAAAACAAGATTTGCAATTAACATATGAACCTGTCTCTGTAAAATTTAGCGACATACCATCGATAAATATTTCTCGCAAAACTAATGGCAGTTATTATGCAGATACTGCCTGCACCGCCCTGTGTCGATGTTTTAAAGATAATAAAATATTGATTATGGGGCAGGAAGGCAATAAGCAAGGAATGCCTCAACAACTTTGCGAAGGAGCTAAGGGCTTGTAAATAAATAACCGCTTCAACATTCCATCATGAGCTTGGCTTAATTGTGTAATTCCATTCACCATGAAATTCGT
>Ga0154643_1018_pt1 | contig 13692 bp, 13 predicted proteins | sample Rifle2008BG13ft_FD_116072 | JGI IMG/M metagenome (GOLD analysis project Ga0154643, IMG submission 116072) | Candidatus Falkowbacteria bacterium RBG_13_39_14
AGGGAACGCCGCAGTCCTCTGCGCCTGCCTGCGCCCGCCTGCGCGGACAGGCAGGCAGGAGAGACTGCGGCGGAGCATATTTTGCGTATACATAAAAATTAAATAAACAGCATAGTAGGCAAAGTATTTTTAAGCGATTTTCTTCGCTTATGATTTTCAAAAATTCGGCGACTTGCGAAATTTCGGCGAGAGATTTTTTATTGTTGCAACACTTCGGTTTCATAATATTATATCAATTTATATTGATATAGTATAGAATAAAAAATATATAGTCAAGATTTAATTTGATACCCCTGGCATAAATCGAAAGTCTTAATAAAATTATATAATTAAAATTTATGGAGGGCGGAATTATTCGCCGTCTTTTTAATTTAGGGGGGAATTTTGCGTGAATTAGAATTGCGTGATATAGTATAAAATAATAATATTAAAATATGTTCAAAGGCCTTAAAAAGAGTATAGCGTTGTCGAAATATACGACTTTTAAGATTGGCGGAAAGGCCAAATATTTTTTTATTGCTAAAAATAAAGAAGATCTTATCGCCGTTTTGAAATGGGTCAAAGAGTGCAATGAAAAAATTTTTATTCTTGGCGGCGGGAGCAATGCGCTTTTTTCGGACAAAGGATTCAATGGTCTTGTGATAAAATTGGAATTTGACGAGATTAGTGTAAAAGGCGATATGATTTCCGCGGGAGCGGGAGCCAAAATCAGCAAATTATTGGATATATGCCTTAGGAATTCGTTAACCGGACTGGAATGGGCGTCGGGAATTCCAGGCATAACTATAGGAGGCGCGATCCGAGGCAATGCCGGCGCTTTCGGCGGATGCATGGGAGATATGGTGAAGTCTGTAGAGACATTGCGTTGCAACATCTCCAATCATGAGATCAAAATCTTTGATAAAAAAGAATGCAATTTCGGATATAGGAATAGTATTTTTAAGAAAGAAGAAAATCATATTATTTTAGCGGCCGATTTGCGGATGAAAAAAGGCGCGCGAAAAGCCATCGAAGCAGAAATAAAAAAAATCCTCTTGTCAAGAAATAAAAATCAGCCTCTCGGGTATCCAAACGCGGGGAGCGTGTTTAAGAATGTTAATTTACCCCAGTCATTCGACGGGGCGCAACGCGAACGGGCCCTTGCCTGCAGGAGCGTAATGTATAATGGAATTCCTTGCGAGTTTAAAAAAATGGGAGTTATTCCCGCCGGATGGCTGATTGAGCAATGCGGTTTAAAAGGGAGAAAGAGAGGCGGCGCTATGGTAAGCTTGAAGCATGCGAATATAATAGTGAATTATAAAAATGCCAAAGCAAAAGATGTTTTAGGTTTGATGGTCATTATCGAAAAAGAGGTTAAGAAAAAATTTGGAATTGAGCTGGAGCGGGAGATAGAGGTAGTGGCTTGAATTTATGAGGGGGCTGTGATAGGATGGATTTAAAGCAGGAGTCACAAATTGCGGTTTTTTCATAAATAAAGGAATTTTATTCAAATTTGTATATTTGTGAAGGGATTCGTTGATTTGTGGGCGAAATTATGGACAAAAACACAAATAAAAGTCTGAATGAGGATTTGGGAATTGGGGAATTAGGGAATTCGGAAGTTGGGGAAGAGGGGGAAAAAAAAGAAATGAGAAATTCGAAATTCGAAATCGGTCGAAACGATCAAGAAATCCAAAACTCATTTAAGGATAATCCGAATTTAAAATCTGAAGTTAATTGTATTTCTTCTGTCCAGTCGTTTGCTGTAAAACAAAAGCTTTTGCATATAAAGGAAGATATCGAAGGTTTGCTTCAAATTCTTGAACAAGATTCCCGATTGAAAGATTATGAAGAAAAATTGGAGAAACATATTCCGTCTCGAAAAGAAGAATTTTATGGGGCAGTTAAAACTATAGAAGGAGTTTTTGACGGAACGCGGATGGTCGGCGAGGACGGCGAAAAATATGATGTTCCTCCCAATTACGCGTCAAAATCAAAATTAGTGGAAGGAGACATATTGAAACTTCGGATTTTGGAGAATGGAAGATTAATATATAAGCAGATTGAAAAGGTTGAAAGGAAAAATTCCGTCGGCAAGCTTCTGTATTATGAAGATACGAAAGAATATTTCGTTATCTTAGAGAACGGAAGGAAATACAAGGTTTTGCCCGCAAGCATTACATACTATAGGGCTGTTCCCGGGGATGAGATTATAATTACAATACCGGCAAGCGGGGGAAGCGCTTGGGCGGCGGTTGAGAGCATTTCAAAAAAACAATAAAACAAAAAAGCAAAAAAACAAAAAACAAGAAAGCTTAAGGAAAATTATTAAAATTGTTTTGTTGTTTATTCTGAAGAATGTATGTTTTGTTGTTTCATTGTTTTTTTGTTTTCTTGAAGATATGTCTGTTTTATATCAAAAATATCGTCCGCAAAAGTTTTCGGAAGTTTACGGACAGCAGCATATAAAAGTTGCTGTCCAAAATCAAATAGCATCCGGCAAAACCGCGCATGCTTATTTGTTTTGCGGACCGCGCGCGGTCGGGAAAACTACGATTGCGAGATTGCTGGCAAAAGCCGTTAATTGCGAGAAAAGAAAAGAAGGGGAATCGGAGCCGTGCGGCGAATGCTTGTCATGCGAAGAAATTCGCCGCGGCAATGCATTGGATATAATGGAAATTGACGCGGCAAGCCATACCGGAGTCGATAATGTCCGCGAAAATATCATAGCGAACGCCAGAGTTTCCCCTTCAAAAAGCAAGTACAAGGTTTTTATAATAGACGAGGTTCATATGCTTTCGGTTTCCGCGTTTAACGCGCTTCTCAAAACTTTGGAAGAGCCGCCGCATAATGTGATTTTTATTTTGGCGACTACTGAAATTCATAAAGTTCCAGGAACGATCATTTCCCGCTGTCAAAGATATGATTTTAAAAAAATCGGAGTGAGGGAAATCGCGGAGAATCTTAATTATATCGCGTCCGAAGAGGGGATAACCGTGGACGAAGATGTTTTGAATAATATCGCGATAGAATCCGAAGGGTGCCTTAGAGACGCGCAAAGCCTTTTAGGGCAAATTTTATTCATGGGAGAAAAGCATATAACCTCGCAAAGCGCGGAAATTGTCATACCTCGTTCGAATTTCAGCAGTTTGGCTGATTTTTCCGAATTGCTGTTGAATGGCGATATAGAAAAATCTATATATTTTATCAACAATCTTTTACAGGAAGGAATCGATTTAGCGATTTTCACGAAAAATTTTGTTGAGTTTTTGCGAAAAGCCATTTTAGTCAAGATAGGCTCGGGATTAGATTACTTTTCAATTGAATTTGATGAGGGAATCGAGAAAAGGATTTTAAAAATAGCTGAAAACAATTCCATTGATAAGATTATACGCGCGATAGAATTTTTTCTGGAAGCTTTGGAGAATTTAAAGAAATGCGATATCGCGCCGCTTCCCTTGGAGATGGCGGTATTGAAATTTACGGAAATAAAAAATGTTCGATTGCCCGATTGCCTGCCTGCGCAGGCAGGTTCGATTGTTGGTAAAAGGGAAGAGGGCGGATATGGTTGTAGAGACGGGGCACCTGCCCGACTGCGTCATTCAGGCGGGTTGCCCCGTCTCGGAGAAAGTAAAGAAGGGGAAGAGGGGAGAGATGGGATAGAGGAAATTAAGAAATTTCCGCCAGAGGCGGATCTCCTCCAAAGGCGGATCAGCCTCTGGCTGAAGCCTTTGGCTGAAGAAATTAAGAAATTGGAAATTGAAAAACCGGAAAAACAAGCTGTAGGGTTAAAGATAGAAGAGGTTAGAGAAAGATGGGCGGAGGTTATTGAGGGTATAAAGAAACACAACCATTCAATGTGTTTTATACTGAAAATTTCAAAACCGCTTGAAATATTCGGAAATGTTTTAAAACTCGCGCATAGCCACGGCTTCCATCAGGAAAGGGTTCAAGAACTGAAGAATAAACAAAATCTTGAAGAGGTATTGAAAGAAATTTTTAAATATGATTTATTGGTGGAGAGCATTATTGATGGGAGTTTAGGCAAAGATATGAGTATTTTAGATGGTGGAGATGGGATAGAGGGTAGAGAAGGGGAAGGGAATAAAGAAATTGGAAATTTGACCCCAGCCATAAAGGCGGGGCAAGAATTAAAAATTGGGGAAACAGAGTTAAATAGGGATGTCGATCAGGCAGGAGATATAAAAAACCGGGAACAAGATAATAATTTATTGCAGGACATATTAAGCGAAATGGGCGGGGAAGTTGTTAATTAATCAGAAATTCACCCCGTGAGATGAAGTAAGCTATCTCGCGGAGTAAAGAAATTGGAAATTAAGAAATTATTGTTCCATTGTTTTGTTGTTTTATTGTTTTGTTGAATTTAATTGCGGGATCGTATAATGGTAGTACAACGGATTCTGGCTCCGTTTATCCTGGTTCGAATCCAGGTCCCGCAGCACTCTATGGGCTTGAGTAAAAATAAAATCCCCATCTGACGCTCATTATACATTCATCTGCAACTTTTACTCAATCACAAAATTTTCATCGTAGCTTGGGCTACGACTCAAATTTTGTTCAATCGTAAAACTTGCATCTGAACGCATACTGAACGCCATATAGGGAAGTTATTTTTACTCAAGCCCTATGCGTTTTTGCCTTGTCGAATAACAGGGAACCTGTTATTCGACGGGTCGTTCCGCCCAAATGCGGAGACAGCAGCTTCCCCTATATCCGAGCCATTAAGGGCACAAGTAAAAATAACTTCCCTAATTTCATCTCATACCTGCCTGCGCAGAGGAATTAGACATAGCCGCAAGAAATGTAGTTACAAATTTTGAAACCTCACCCATCCTCTCCTTGTAAAGGAGAGGATGGAAAAATTTTATGCCAAGCGAAAAATTTATAAGAAAAATTACAAGGAGGGCAAAGTACAGCTACTCTATTACGCTGCCAAAAGAATTGGTTGAACAATTCAAATGGAGAGACGGGCAGAAAATAGTTCTCTCCGCGCATGGGAAGGAAAAAATTATTATAGCTGATTGGAAAAAATAAAAATGGCGTCATTCATAGATGACACTATAGATGACACTATTTTTTAATTTTAAAAAATATGGCGGAGACACTTTCATACAGGCCGGAGGAGCAATCTCCTCATCTCCAAGTTTTAAGAGAATATTTGAAAAAAATGGATAAAAAAACAGATTTTGGTCCGGGAGACGCGGTCCTGGCGATTGATGGAAAATTTGCGGGCAAGACATTTGCGATGGTCTCTAAAGACGGGGATATGTCGCGAGTCGCACTGGCGGGGCATGTATTGGATGAACAAATTCCTGTAAGCGTATTGTGGCACGAAGATGATGTGAGGCAGGCGATGGGGGAAATAGAGAGAGATATGGAGTTTTATTGTAAGGATTGCCCTGATATTTTCAACTAAGGCATCGCGCCAAAATAACTTTCACATTTTGCATCCCATCTTTACCCCGTTAGATAATAAATATCTAACGGGGTGAACGCCATCTTTGCCCGATACTCAATCGCAAAATTTTCACCGCCCCGCAGTACTGCGGGACGGCTCAAATTTTGCTTAATCGTATCGTACAAATCTGACACAAACCTGCCTGCGCCCGCCTGCGCGGCAGGCAGGTCTGGGCGCAACTTGTAAAACTTATTTTGGCGCGATGCCTAATACATCTATGCGGATCGGAGTTGATATAAGATCCTTGATGGATCAAGAGTATTCGGGGGTTAATATGTACGCGTTTAATTTGCTTGACGCGCTTTTTAGAGTTGATTCAATTAATGAATATATCCTTTTTTATAATAATTTTTCTAAGGTTAAGGTTTTAGATCGGTTTAATTTCGCCCCGCGGATCAAACGCGGATTGCAACGCGGATCAGACGCGGAGCGCGGCTATTGCAATGTTTCAGTACTCGGCTCTCGGATTCCTAATAAGATATTTAACGCGAGCGTCACATTTTTGGGACGGCCTAAGATTGATAAGCTTGCGGCGGAGGGCGCTAATCGCAGGGGTTTCTTTGATGAGATAGGCAGGTCAGTGGAAAAATCCCCTGCCTGCGCCTGCCTGCGCAGGCAGGCAGGCAGGCCCCCCGCCCCCCTTTATAAAAGGGGGGAGTCGAAGAAGATAGATCTTTTTTTCTCTCCGAATCTTTTATTCTCGGCTTTTTCTAAGGATTGCAAAAAAGTTTTGACGGTTCATGATTTGTCTTTTGAAAGATGTCCGCAATTTTATAGTTTAAAGGGGAGACTCTGGCATAAACTTGTCAGATGCCGCAAGATGTGCGAAAGTTCGGATATGATTGTTGCAGTGTCGGAAAACACGAAATATGATATAATGGAACTGTACGGGATTCCGGAAGAAAAAATTAGGGTTGTTTATCCGGGGTTTGGGAATGTGCGCGGGTGTGAGGGGGTGAATTGGACTAATAGGACGGATAAGACATATCATCTGCCGCAGCGTTACATTCTATTTGTCGGGAATGTCGAGGCGCGGAAAAATGTGGGCGGGATAATCGAAGCGTTTAGGATATTGAATGAAGAATATGGGATTTCGGATTATGATTTGGTTATTGCCGGGAAAGTAAGAAATAAAGAAATTAAGAAATTGAGAAATTTGGGAATGACTGAAGAAGTTAAAAATAAGATTAAGCTTATAGGATATGCCGATGAGGAAATGAAAGTTTACCTTTATCGCAATGCCGATCTTTTTGTCTATCCGTCATTTTATGAGGGATTCGGTTTCCCTCCGCTTGAAGCGATGAGCTGCGGCGTACCGGTCGTGACAAGCGACTCATCTTCGCTTCCGGAAGTCGTCGGAGATGCAGGGATAAAAGTTGATCCGCATAACATTCGCGATATAGCTCGCGCAATGGCTGAAATTTTGCGGGACAAGGATTTGCGGGATTTACTGGTTAAAAAAGGGTATGAGCGGATAAAGAAATTCAGTTGGGAAAAATCGGCGAGGAAAGTTTTGGAAATATTTAATGAACTGGGGGAAAATTAGAAATTAGAAATTAGAAATTTTTTTATAATATGCTTCAGTCAATTCATAAAAATATTTTTATGTTTCCTGTTCGCCGGGAAATTTCGGAACTTTATGTTTCTATAGCGATAAAGGCGCTGGCCTGCTCAATGATCGCGGTGTTTGAGCCGGTTTTTTTATATAAAATATTCAACTCAATAGAACGGGTTGTTTTTTTTTATCTGATCGTGTACTTGGCGAATTTCTTTCTCCTGCCTTTAGGAGGGAAACTAGCGAGCAAATGCGGATTTGAACATTGCATAATGTACAGCATCCCGTTTGTTATTATCTATTTATTCATATTATACCAAATAAAGAGTCATCATGCTTTGTATTGGATAGCGCCGTTAATTTTAGCTTCTTATAAAACGATTTATTGGCCGGCGCAACATACCGATATGGCGCATTACGGGAATTCGCGGCAAAGAGGCGCGGAAGTGTCTTTCTATTATTTTTTGAACGCTGTAATAAATATCATCGGTCCTCTTGCCGGCGGTTTTATTATAGCTTTTTTCGGATTTAAAGCGCTATTTGCCATAGCATCCGCGATATTATTCATGTCCGCGATTCCCCTCTTTACTTCAAACGAAAAGTTTGAAGCGCAAGACTTTTCCTATGTAAAAGCCATGAAAAGGTTTTTCAAGCCTTACGCGACTTATACGCGAAGGGCGGAAATCGCGTTTCTGGGTCTTGGCGCGGATTTTATCGGTATGATTTGCTGGCCTATTTTTATTTTTTTGGTAATAGGAGATTATAGAATTATGGGCGCTTTGGTTACATTAAGTTTATTGGTTACTGCCATAGCGACTCTTTTGATCGGCAAGGCGATTGATAAAAGAAAAGGGGATATGATTTTAAAAGGCAGTGTTATCTTATATTTCTTTATATGGATTTTCAGATATTTTTTTCCTACGACCGCCGGAGTATTCGCGGTCGATTTTTTGGACAGAAATTTTGGAAATGGAATTTTTTTGCCGTTCAGGACATATACCTTTGAAGAAGGAAAAAAGAGAGGTCATTTGAAATTTATCGTTTTTTCGGAAATGGGATTGGCGTTTGCGAAAGTCTTGGCGGCTGCCGTTCTGCTTTTAGCTCTGCATTATATTAATTCATGGTTCGTTATTTTTTTCATAGCAGGCGTTTTTTCCTTGTTTTTCCTATTCCTGCCGGTTACAAACTAGCCCACAAATCAACAAATCCTTTACAAATCTACAAATACTATGGATAAAGTTCTTCACAAAGAATTAGAGCGTGTCTTAGAAGTCTCTTTCGAAGCGAAACTTTCAAAATTCGAGCGAAAAATTTGAAAGTTGAGGAAGTGCTATATGGAATATAACACGACGAGACTTGAAAATTTTGCAGCCGAATTTTGGAAGTTGCAGCCGAATATGGACTTTTAAGACACGCTCTTAAGTTATAAAATTGTCGGAATACTGTTTGAAGTTTATAATGAATTGGGATATGGATATCAGGAAAAATATTATGAGAGAGCTATAAAAGAATTTTTTATAGACAAAAAGATAAAATACAAAAATCAGATTCCTTATGTTTTAAAGCAACAGGGTTGAAATTAGCAATACTTGCTAATTTTACTCCGACTGGTATAAAGTTTTTCAGGGTATTAAATCCAATGAATAAAAATAATCTCTAATAATAAGTCTATAAATAGAAGTATTTGTAGATTTGTGGGATGATTTGCCGTGCCCGCTTTAGCCTATTGAAATCTTTTTTGCGAATTAAGTTAGCATAAGTTGCTTTCAAAAATTCGGAGATTTAATAAGTAAAGCAGGCAGGCGGGTTGATTTGCGGGATGCTTATAGGCGTTGACGCCCGGTTTTACGGCCCCATAGGGGGAGGCGGACTCGGGCGGTATACAAAGGAATTAGTTGATAATTTAGAGCGTATTGATAATAAAAATCAATATGTTATTTTTTTGCGTCGCGAGAATTGGGACGATTATAAGCCGAATAACCCTAACTTCAAAAAAATATTGGCTCCGTTCAAATGGTACAGTTTAGAAGAGCAGATTTTTATGCCTTTTAAGATCTGGAGGGCAAAAGTTGATTTGATGCATTTTCCGCATTTTAATACTCCTATTTTATATGTGTTATTTACGCAAATAAGCGCGAATAAGAACTTGCCTGCCTGCCTGCGCAGGCAGGCACGAATCAACGCGAAAGGGTAAAAAATGGTTTTATTCTAACCATCCATGACTTGATTTTATTAAAATATCCGTCAAAAAAAGCCACTACCCTCGCGCCGATTTATTTTAAATTAAAATTTTGGGCGTATAAAATTGTAATTTCATTGGCGCTAAAAAAAGCAAAAAAAATAATTGTCCCGTCCGAATATGTGAAAAATGATATTATAAAATATTTTAAAATTAAAACGGATAAGATAGAGGTTATTTACGAGGGGGTGGCGAAGCTCGATAAATTGGATTCTTTTGGAGAGAATAAGTTTATTCCTTTAAGAGAGTGCGAGGCGGAGAAAAAGAAGAAATTGGAAAGTGCCTGCCTGCGCTGGCAGGGAAATCGCCGTGCCTGCCGTCAGGCAGGGAAATTGGGAATTGGGCATTATATTCTTTATGTCGGGAACGCGTATCCGCATAAGAATTTGGAGAGGTTATTGCGCGCTTTCTCAATGATGATAAAAAATGATGAACCTCGAGGATTTGCAAAAGGGAAAACTGAAATTAGAAATTGGAAATTTCCGCCAAAGGCGGATCCGCCTCTGGCGGAAGAAATTGGAAATTTAAAATTAGTGCTGGTCGGGGTAAAAAATGATTTTTATGAACGGCTGGAAAAATATGCGGAAGAGAATTTCCTTGATTTGACGGGCAAGATAATTTTTTTCGGTTACGCGACGGACAGAGAACTTGCAGAGTTTTATAAAAATGCGGCTCTTTATGTATTTCCATCTTTGGAAGAAGGGTTTGGATTGCCGCCGCTTGAGGCTATGTCTTATGGAATTCCCGTGATTTCTTCAAAAAGCAGCTGCCTGCCGGAAATTTTAGGGGATGCCGCTCTATATTTTAACGCGGAAGATATCAAAGATATGGCAGAAAAGATTTTACAAGGACTTGAAGATGAAAAGTTAAGAGAAGATTTGGTTAAGAAAGGCTATGAGAGGATAAAAATGTATGATTGGAAAAAAAACGCGCGCCGGACGACGGAGATATATGTTAGAAATTAAGCAATTTCCGCCAAAGGCGGATCAGCCTCTGGCTGAAGAAATTAAGAAATTTGGCAGATAGAAAAAGCAAGACAAGTTTTTTAAAATATGTTATAATTATGGTAAGTGGCAGAAACTCTTTTTTTTTGGTATGGCAAAAAAGATAAAATTAGAAAAAATAGGGGAAATTTTGTAACTGCTCAGGTAGTTCGAAAAGTGCCATTTGCTCAAGGGAAAAATTATTTTTTTGGGAATTAGTCTCTTTTATATAGCCTGAATTTTGTGTAAAGTAAAGGTTTTTGAGCAAATGGCACTGAAAGCAACCCGAGTAGTTACGAAATTTTTATGTCAAGAAAAATAAATTTTGCAACAATATTAATTTTTTTTGGTTTTTTAAGTTTTGTCAGTAAAGTAAGCGCGGCGACTTATTATGTGGATTGCGATGTTGCCGTGAGCGGAAACGGCTCAAGCTGGGCGCAGGCGTTTAAGACCATAGCGGCGGGAAAAAATGCGGCAACTCAATCTGGCGATATTGTTGAGATTAGCGGAGGAACATATAATGAAAGTATATAACATGAAAAAATTTATTTTAATAACAATCATTGCAACTTCGATTGCTATTTTAGCAAGAGTAAAAACTGTTTATGCCGCTAATTGTGGTGGAGCAACCGTTTGTAATTGCGGAGATACTGTTACTTCAAATTATATTTTAAATGCGGATTTGACCTGTACTGGGCATGGATTAGTTGTTGGAGCTGATGGCATTACTATTAATGGAGGCAATCATACGATAACTGGAGATGGAGGCAGTACTGATTATGGCATCAACAATACCAGCGGATATGATAATATAACGATTCAAGATTTTGCCAATATAACTAATTTTAATACCGGGATTTTTTTAATGATGAGCGCGGGGTCAACTATCCAGAATATAACGATCGGATCAAACTACTATGGCATATTTTTTTCCTCCTCTTCCTCAAATACTCTGACCAGTAATATATTCAATTTAAACAAATATAGTATCTTTCTTAACGACTCCTCCTCAAATACTCTGTCTGGCAATACGGTTAACTCAAAGTACAAAGGTATTGTTCTTGGCCTCTCCTCCTTAAATACTTTGACCGGTAATATCTTTTTAAGCAATGTAGAGGGCATTAATCTTAGTTTATCCTCCTCAAATATCCTGACAAGTAATATCTTTTTAAGCAATGTCAAGGACGTTGTAAGTATTGGGTCGACCAATACTTATTCATCCAATCAGTTTAAGCACAACGCAAATAATAAGATGCTTACTTATACTGATGTTGCCAGAACAAAGGATCTTAATGATGTCGTAACCTTTAATACATCTATGTTTGATCTTAATGGAAATGCTTGTCCCGCTTGCGCGTATACAACAACTACCAGCCCAGCCGAAAATGTTGCGACTAATAGAACAGACAATAATCTGAGTAGTAGTTTTACCGTTACTCGTCCCGGCACTTATTCTATGATATTTACAATTACCGATTCTGATAATAATAGTACTGAAAGGAATTTTATCTTTTTTGTTGATGATATTGGTACTCAAATTACCAGATATTATTTTAGAGAAATAAATCCTACGCATGGTCAGCCAGCTGATACTGATGCCAAATCTCTTCTTTTTACCCCTCCAACCAATACAGAGACCTGGTCGTGCAGTATATGGGTGCAGAACTCTCCAGACGAAATTCCGATTTACCCTTTGGCTAATTTATTAGGCGCTGATACTTACACTTGGTATAAACAGAATGTGGTAAGTGGAGCATATATCGGGGTCCAAAGGTATATTATACTAATTTGCTAAACTAAACCATATTTATAAATTTGAAGCAGTCACTTAGTTCCTCTCCTTTAAAAGAAGAGGTCAGGTGAGGTTTCCTAATTTGAATAGCAATTTAGTATACCTATGATGTTTCAATTAATAATAGCTTAACTGTTCCTGCGGCGGCGAATTATGTTTGGACAAATATAAATTTAACCGATTTAAATTGGGGAATGGATTACCGCCAAAGCTGGTATTGGCTATCATTGAAATTAAAAGGGAACAGTCCTTATTGGCAAACTACCGCAGCTCAACCTTCTTATGCTGATTTTACTTATCAATATACAACCAATCCGGCGATAAAATCAGTTTCTAATGAAAATGTCATAGTACTATCGGCTACGGCTGATCCTATTGCTGCCAGTAAAGTTAGCATTGTTTTAGAAAATCCGTTGGATTCAGCCACTTCAACAAATTTGGTCTTAAATGATTTTAAAAGACCATTTCAAGGAGTTGCGTCCACTATAGATTCTACAACTATAACAACTGTTTCTATCCCTTCTATTGCCGCTAATTCTACTGCTACAATCGCGTCTGTTCCGATGGATATAACTCCATCGGTTGGTTCAGTAGATGTTAACATAAATACATGGAACACATCTGGCACCTATTATAAAGAATGGACGGAATCAAGCGATACAATAGGATCGGGATCGGTCGCGCATACGGTAGGAGATTTAAGATCAGGGCAGTATTATAAAGTAAAATATGGAGACGGGACAAGCACGACCACTTTAACCACTCTTCAAGCAAATGGATCTGGAGAAATAAGTTTTACATACACAGGCGGATATTCAACCAAACTTTTCGAGATTGAGGAAATTCCGCTTGCTCCGACTATAGGGACAGGCTCCGCGCAATCTTCATCCGCAATCCGCTGGAGCTTTACGGATAACGCGGACAACGAAACGGGATTTAGAATTTACGATAACACGGACTCTATCGCCGCATCAAGCGCGAACGCAAATTTGACCTATCTTGAAGAAACCGGACTCTTGGAAAATACCCAATACCCCGGAAGATACGCGATCGCATATAACAGTTACGGAAATTCCGCCTCGTCAACAGCCGCTTTGGCTGTTTACACGCTCGCGGATACTCCTATGAATCTAACATTAACCGCGCAAGACACAGCGACCATAAGTATCTCGGCGGACGCATTCCCAAACCATTCCTCAGGTTCTTCCGGATACTACTTTACCAATTCCACCGCTTCCACAAATTCCGGATGGCAATCGGGAGACAATGCATGGAGCGAGGCAACGCTTTCTCCTAATACGCAATATACCTACACGATAAAATACAGAAACGGGGACGGGACGGAAACAACAACAATCAGCAACTCTAAATATACTTTAATTCAAGCGGCTGCAGAGGTAATTTTTGACAGCGTGGGAGCAGATAGCATAACCATGTCCGGAGCGGAGACAATCTCGAATTTAGATGTCGGCTTATCCGGAATTTATTTTGACGAGACATCAGGCGCAAGCGGCGGAGGAGATTCGGACTGGTTGCAAACAAATTCTTATGAAGATGCAGGGCTCTCGGAGAATACGCAATATACATACAAAGCAAGAACAAGAAACGGGGACGGCGCCGCGACGGATTACACGAGCGGTTATTCGAAATATACGATTGCGGATA